>Ga0302186_10003855_pt1 | contig 10766 bp, 11 predicted proteins | sample II_Bog_E1_2_FD_198782 | JGI IMG/M metagenome (GOLD analysis project Ga0302186, IMG submission 198782) | Peat permafrost microbial communities from Stordalen Mire near Abisko, Sweden - II_Bog_E1_1 | ecosystem: Environmental > Terrestrial > Soil > Wetlands > Peat | place: Sweden: Abisko...
AAAAATGCCTTGGATCAAATTTATCTACATAAATTCTATAAAACACAATTGTTTGCCTTTTGGTTGGAGAAATTTTACAATCTTTGAATTTATTTAATTAAATTATCTTAAATGATCATTTTTGAATGTTTGAATTTTGGCCTTTGGAAAATTTAATAATTGATCCTTTTTTCTTTGTTCAAAATAATAGAAAAGCATTGAAAATTTTTTAATTTTTGAAATAAAAATATCATTATTTTAATTAAATTTCAAGAAAAAAAACAAGAAAAACAGAAGATTTTTAAATTTTAACACCCAAATAAAAAATGCCTATCCAAGGGGTTTACATAGTGCCTCACGGTTGTCTAATTTTTTCTCCTGAAGACCTTCCTGATTATTCCTCTAAAATCCTTCCACTTAATAGCAGCTTATCTCTCATTTCCGATGAAATCTATTCGTTGAATCCAGATTTGATAGTTTTAACAACCCCTCACGGAATTTCCCTTCTGAATTCATTCGGTGTTTATTGTGGATACGAAGGATCAGGATCATCAGAATGGCATGGGAAATATACCGAATTCACAGCCAATTTAGAATTCGACAGAAAAGAAGCATTAAACTTCATCGAATTCGTCAAGGAAAAGCATAAAACGATGCCAATAGAAGGGATTGTCTCTTTTATTGAAAGTATGCCTATTCCTTTGCGTTGGAGTGAAGTTGTTCCTTCTTTTTTTCTAAAGGAACGTTGGACAAAAAACGCTATCGATAAGACTGAATATTCAGAACCACGACGACCTTTTCCTAAATTCCTTATTATTAGCGTTCCAAGGTCAAGATTGGATCTTTCAGGAAATCTTTTAGAGAATTCATTGGAATTCGGACAACTTATGGCAGAATATTTCGGGAAAAGTGAAAAGAAGGTGGTTTTTTTGCAAAGTGGAGATTTAGCACATACTCATGAAATAAAAACTGGAAAATTCAAGAATGATCCTCAACCTTATCCAATTCAAAAAGATGCATTTGAAAGTTTTGATGCTGTTCTTGGAGAATGGGCGAAGGACCCTTTGAAAAATGAAGGGCTTTTGTTGAAATTGGCTGAGAGTCTTGGAATTTATCTTTCTTGCGGATATGTGACATTTGTAATGATGCAGGGTATTTTAAGAAAATTGGAAAAAGAAAAGAGAAATGTGGTTTCAGAAGTGCTTTGTAATGAAAGTCCGACTTATTTCGGAATGATGGTCAGCAGACATTTGATAAAATAAAAAAAAAAGTTTATAAAAGCATTTTTTTGCCTTTGAAAAATTAGGTAATTTTATTAATTTATAAGAATATTTTTGAAACAACTTGTCATTATTATGACTTCGGATATATATTTATAAATAGGGTCTTAAAATTATAGATAATAAAAAATAGATATAAAAATGAATGTCTTCATTATTTCTCTTTTCGTTATTTCCCTTCTTTTTTCATCGCAAGCACAAAATAGTTCTGAATACATTGTTCCTCAGGGCTCGACAGTTCAAAACATCTTAGACGAAGGTGATCCAATTTATTATGTTGCCAATTCTGCATCCTCATCAAATTCATCAAATGTATGCACAATCGATGAGCCAGCCTACGTTTTTAATTATTATTCCCAAAGCTTTCAACAAATCAATCCAACCATCTATATCAACCAAACGTTCGTCTTCGGAATCGATCAATTGGTTTATATTCTTCTCAACAATGGCACTTTCCAGGCTTTCAATATTTCCTTCAATGATGATCAAACAACTAATCTGACTCATCTGAGCGATATAAATGTCTGGGATTATGATCTGGTTGATGAACTTCAAAGGAACCAATATGTGGGATTGCTTTATGAAGAATCAACCCATAATCTCCTTATATTGACTAAAAACGTCCTCATTTTCATAAATGTAGATGTTGATAACCAAATATATTGGATGGAAACATCAACGTTTAAATTCCAAAATACGACTTATTCGACCTCACCTCCAAATATTCCTGACATTCTTTATGCCAAATGCCTAAATGGAAACGTGTACATTTTGAGAAATAATAATATTTTCGAGGTTTGGAAGATTTTCAGCAATGAAACGACTGGTTTCTATGTAGTTCAGAATAACAAAGTGAATCTCACTCAAGAATTTCTTAGCGATTTCCAGAAATTAGGGGCAAATATTACAGACTTTGAGATTAACAACCAATTCTTCTATTTTTTGGAGAAAAACTCAATGGCTCTCTATTTAATTAATTATACAAATGGTTTCGTTAATCTTCAAAGCAAATTAGTCAAAAAATTGACTTTTACGCAAAACCCATTTAGAATTGAATTAACGGGTGACAATCTTTTTCTTCTTTTCAGCTACAAAAACCTGAATTCCACTTTATACAAATACGAATTAAGTCAAGACTTACCATTGTTGATGACATTCCAACTTTTAGGAGGATTTCAAGACTTTTATGTTGGAGATGATTTCTTTATTACAAGTTACCATTTATATGCAGAATTGACCCCTCATTCTTTCCAAAGTCCGTCCAATGTCAATACGAATCTTAATATGAAAATCAATGTGCAAGGTCTCAATTATGTGGAACCTTTCATTATCACCAAAATGCCCAGGTTCATCCCTTTTAAAATCTTCAAGAACTCAATAATCCAATTCATGAGAATTGACTTCCAACCTCCTGTGATGAAATGTGACCTCATAAATGCAAGTGCAGGAATTTATTATCAAAATTATGTTTTTTATAAACTTCCTTGCATCGAAGTGGATTTCCAATGCGACCGTTCTCTCTTTTATTCGGATAACATGAATTTCACAATCACCGTTGTTTCTCAACAAAATGGTCAAGTGGTGTTTCCTCAGAAACAAGAAGATACCAATGCACTCAAGGCAGCTGTTATTATCCTTACTCTTGCTTTGATAATTGTTCTCTTGTTGCTCATAGCTGGTGTTGTTTTTCTTTGTAGATTACTTGGATCTGCGAAACCACCTGGAAGTTTACCCATCGGAACATATGCGGAAAGAGTCATGAGTAAGGAAGAATTGCAGATTTTTGGAACTTCAATGAATTTGGCGAGGGCCGAGAATGTACAAACAAATGTTGTTACCTCAGAACAATTGAAAGGAGTTTTCGGAATTGAACAACCTCCGAAAGAAGTTCTTTAAAAAAAGTCTTTATCAAGAAAATTTCTTGGTTATTTAAAAAAAAATGGAATTTTAAAACAAATAAAATCAAAAAATTTATTTTTTAACAAAAAATAATTTTTTTTTTTTATCAGTATAGGAATTTTTTTCAGTTTTTTTTTTTAAAGTATTCAGTTTAAACTGAAGAAAAAATAGGAAGATTTTTCAGCACTGAACTTATAGTTATAGACTTTAATTATAATTAAATTTATTTTAACTCAATATTTTTTTAATTTTTTTTTTTTTAAAAAATTTAAATACAAAAAATTAATATTTTTTTCATTTTTCAAAATTTATCAAACTTTAATTTTTCTCTTCTCCTGGTTTGCAAAGTCTTATATACTTGACATCATATAATCTCTTATAATTTACAATTAATTTTGGATTTCCAGGGTCTAGCTCCTTTGATTTTTCAAAATCTGCAGCCGATTTCTCATAATCCTTCAAAGCTTTGAAAGCAAAGGCTCTTCCGAAATAAGCGTGGGAATTATTCGGTTGTAAGTTCAAAACTTCTGTGAAGTCCTCAACTGATTCTTGAAAATTATCAATGAGCAAATAGCATTTGGCTCTTTCATGGAAATAAATCGATTGTGTTCTCGTTAAATCCAGAGCTTTGGTTAATGGTTCAATGGCTTTATGGAAAAGGTCTAAATTAGCAAATGAAATGCCCATATGATAATGAATATCAGCCTCATAGGATGCAAATGGCTTATTTTGCAAGGATTGAAACATGTCTTTGATGCAACTCTTGTATTCCTCATTCTTATAATAGGAAAGTCCTCTTTTGTAGTAAATTTGAGGGTCATTTGGCTTCTTTTCAAGTGCAAGAGTTAGATCAGTAATTGAATTCTTATACATTTTCATATCAACATAGATATTACTTCTTTGCACCAAAAACTCTTCATTATTTGGACTCTTCAACAACGCTTCGTTCAGATAATATAAGGCCTTCTCCAATTGATTTAAAAGTCTGTATGCTTGTCCAATCCCAGAGAAAATGCCTGGATTTCTCGACCCCAACTCTAAAGCCTTATTAAAATCAGCAATCGATTCATTGAATTTCTTCAATTCTATCTTGGAAAGTCCCCTATAATAATAAACCTCAGGATATCCGGGTTCCAAATCCACAGCTTTATCAAAATCCACACAAGCCATACCATGATTCTTCATTTCCTGATACACCAACCCTCTTGACTCATAGACCAGCCGATCCTCACCTATCGAAGCCAAAACGTTGGTGAAAGAAGTCAATGCATCGCTTAAATCCCCATTTCGATGTTGCATCAACCCCAAATGATACAATGAGGGGATATGGTCTGGACTTATTTCTAAAGCTTTTTGGAACATACTTATGGCTTTTTGGTAGTCCCCCAAATCCTGAAACCCTAAACCCTTGCTATGGAAGAATTTGCTGTTTAATGGATTTAAACTTATAGCTTTATCATATTCCTCATGGGCTTGATCATTTTTTCCCATTGCCAAAAATGTATTTCCTCGGTTATAATAGGTTCTAGCATCATTGGGGTCCATATCTATGGCCTTGGAAAAAGAGTCCAAGGAACCTTCGAGGTCTCCAATGTGATAAAGGGCCAATGCTTTATTGTTGTAATAAGTAGCCTTTGAATCATCGAGTTCGATAGCTTTTGAGAAACGTTCAAGAGCTAATTCATAATTTTGCTTTTCAAAAAGTGATAGACCCCAACTATTTTGTGCAGAGGGGTCCTCTTTCATTATTTCGCATCCCTATTTGTTAAAAATTCTAGTACAGAAAAATTTCTAATTATTTACAGTTTGCAAGTCTTTGATGCTGAGATCATAGTTCTTGATTTGACGATAACAATTGCCTCTTTGGAATAAAGATTCAAAGCGATTTTTGCTGTCTTTGACATTGAGTAGATTCAATGCTTGAGTATAATCATCGATGGCGTTTTGGAATTTTTCAAGTCGAGCATAAACCAATGCTCTCTTCAAATAAAACAACCCATCATGAGGATTCATCGTAATAGCCCTTTGAAACTCGAGCAAAGCCTCATTAATCTGATTCAGGTTTAACAGACAATTGCCTTTGCTTGCTAATTTTCAAGTCAAAAAATATAAAATATATATTTCAAAACATACCAAAATATCTAGCATTTTGATCATCTAGCCTTGCAGCTGAGGAATAATCATAAAATGCCCTTTGAAATTGTCCTGTTTGCATGAAAACTGCCCCCCTTGCTGCATGGAATTGAGCGAACATTTTTTCATTTTGTGGAGTGGTATTTTGCCTTCGCAAATGTATTTTTTAAATTTTTTACTATTTGTTTACAAAAGTGTGATAGCTTCAGTGTAGAGCTGGATCGCTTTCTCATAATCATGAGTTGTTTTAACCTCTCGTTGCATAATTGAGTTCGCTGCTTTGAATTTTTCAGAAGCGCTTCTCTGCTTTTCAGCCAGTTCCCGTGTTTCGTTGATCCGTTTGTCTTTTTTCGAAACGAATGCCATAGTTTTAAGAAGAAAAAATCAGAGTTTGATAGTTATAGTTTCAAGTTTTTTAGAAAAATAATGAATATTTATAAATCGGAAATTCCTAAATTCAATATTTAATAAAATATTTGTTTTTATCAAAAATACAAATTATTCGAACAAAAAGGACCTCAAGAATAAGGTTCCAACATTTTATTTTCGATAATGTTTGTAAATTTAATCCTTTTCTGTTTATAAAAATCATTAGAATAAAATATTTGTTGCTTTTTAAAAAATTAATGTTTTTTTTTTTATGATTCCCTGATAAATCAGAACAAACATAAAACTTTCATAAGGTGTAGAAAATTAAAAAAACTAGGTTAAAATAAATAGAAATTAAATCTCATTCTTTTTCTATTCTTTTTTATCGTGTTTTCAATTGTAAAAATATGAATTTTCCTCATTATCCTTTGAAAGGCACCTTAATAATAGGACGTGGAGTGCTTTCCAAACCTGGTCGAATTCCCATACTTGAACATTGCGCCACTATGCTCTTTATAAACAAAAATTATCGACATTTTCCGAAAAAAAAGAAAAAAAAAATCGTTCAATATCAAATTCAAAAAATAAACCTTTGTAATTTGTTCTAAATCATTAAAGCACAATTGTGGATCTAACTCCTTTTTTATCATTGCAATTTCGAAAATATATCTCATATCCACCTGATCAAAATCCATATGCCTTGCATAATTTGTGAATTTCTCCTTTCCTATTTTTAATATTATACAAAAACTTAAAACAAAATATGATTAAACCTGAACATTTTCGTAAAAACCATGAAGTCTCTGGTGGTTTGATGAAAAACCCAAAAGTTCTATCTGGATAAGCTATCACTGTTGCTTTCATTGGAACATCCGATTTGATAAATGCAGTCCTCACGTTAAAGTCTTTACAAAATTGATTCATATTTATCCCCAAAGGACCCAAAGCCTGTCCCATTTTAGGGCTCGGTTTCGCAATACCAGCCAAGACTCTAATATTAACCTTGGCTTTTTTGAAATAGAAGCCATGCTATAAAACAAATAGAACCTTTGGCTCCCGCTGGTTTCATAAGTTTCAGAGTTTCTGGTGGGTTCAGGGTTTTCATGGTAACTCCATCAAAACCAGTAAAATATTTATATGTTCGAGGAGCAACAGCTTTGGAAGCGGCTGCCATTGAATCTACAGACTTTTTCATTATTGTTTTTGATAATATTTATTTTTTAATTATTAATTTCAAACTTTTGACAAAAAAATTTGTTTTTTCAATTATTTTTAAAAAAAAAATTTGCTATTTTTATAAAATATTTGTATTTTTGGTGATTGGCCGAATTTGTCACCCTTAAACTTAATTTGTAGGGTTTTGGTCATTGATCTCTACTTGACCTTCAAAGTCTCAAATTACTCCAGAATTTTAAATTATCAAATCTAAATTTTTAAAAAAATTAATAAACCAAAAAACTTTTTATGTTTTCTTTTCTTTTTCTTTAATAAGATAATAAATAAATCAAAAATCTTTAATATTCTCTTGTTCTTTGTATTCTTAATCTTTGATAGGCCACAGCGGCTTCTTCTTCTTTTCCTGAAACAAACTTCAAAAGCATATACATCATACAAACCGCTATTCCAAACACTCCCAAATTAAAGAGTGTATCCTTCTTTACTTCGAAATAAACTCCCGCTCTATGGTATTTTTCCACTCTGTCTCTATGCGCTTGCATTAGTTTATCTGAAATCGGGATCAAAGGGGTATTTCTGAATTCTTCAACAGGTCTTAAATCTATTTATTTTTCAATATTAAATAAAGAAAATTATTTATAGAATTGAAACTTTTTAAAAATCGGTGGGGATGTTCATTTTCCAAAGTTCCAGGCATGCTTATATTCAAAGTGAAGCATTTCCTCACGTTTGACATATAGTTTTCATTTTTCAACAAAGTCAAAGGTATCAGTTCCTCCCTTAGAGTATTGATCTAAATATATATATGTTTATAAGAAAAAATCACATTTAAATATACCTGCTGTTCTCGAATCTCATTCTCGTCCGTGGCAGAACCATACATATCCATTTCTGCGTTATAATTACCAAAATAAAAATATGGAAAAATGTTTAATTATTCTCACCGAAATTGAATTTTTTCTGCAATTCTAATTCATAAGTCTCATAAGGTGTCTCCTCTGTGATATTCAGCAAATTCATTACTTTCATATTTGTTGTTTCAGGCACTTTTTTCTCATATTCAAATTCAAACAATTCCTCTGAAGGCATTTCTTTATTAGGGATGGGTAAACCGTATTTTTCCTTATAAGTAACTGGGGGTTTGTCGGATTTCTCATCAGGTTTTATTATGCTTTGATCCGAAATAGGAATTTTGTGTTTTTTCTGCTCAAAATCTGCAATGAATCGATCAGGAATTTCATAATTGATCTTTTGTGAAAATATTTTTTGCAGCTTTTCATCAGTTTTGGACTCCAGATCTATATTTTGTGCGGGAAGAGGGTCGGGTTTATGAGGAGGTTCTGGGGTTTGTTGGGATTTTCTCTTGAGGATTTTATCGATTTCCTCTTGACTAAGCTCATATTTGTCACAAAATTTGTAAGGTTTTTTTGTATTTAAAGAGGAAAAAGATTTAAGAAATCGAACACATGTAGAGGGATGAAAAAGGAGTCCGCATTTGTTCATTATAAAACCTGAAAATTTTGGATTTTATTAAAATAAATTTTTAAATTTGCTTTTGTTAATTATTGTTTTTTTTTATCCGCTATGGTTTTTGTTTTTATATACATTTGGTTTTTCCTTTTAATAAAATTTTTGGTTATTTTAGAATTTAGAAATTTAAGCAAATCTAAAAAATTTATAAAAAAAATAATTTTTTCCAAATATAACCAAAAAAAAATTGTTGGAAATATTCTGATTTTATTGAAAAAATTAAAAAGAAAAAATTGCAATTCTTAAAATTTTTATTATAAATTTAATCATTTTTTTTTAAAATCCACCACCAAAGCAAAATGATCACTTCCAAAAACCTTGTTGGGAAAGCCTAAATATATTTAGATTTTAATGAGTGAAATCATAAAAAATTCTTTACATTTAAAATCTTTCAAATGATCATAATCCAGAGTTTGTAACACTCCTTCCGGTTTGTATTCTCTTGAACTATACCAAATATAATCAACCAAAGCTTTGAAATTGTATGTAATTTGGCTGAGAGAATATTCGAAAGTGATGTTCTTAGGTTCTAATTGCCCATTTTCTAAAAATTTATTCAGAAGACTTTCATTTTTCTTGGAATCTTGAGTGTAGAAATCCTGAAAAACACCAGCATATGCACTTTTTAGAAGAGGAAAATCAAGCGTCAATTCTCCATTTTCGAAAATTATTAAATTTTTCTGAGGTTTTTCTCTTGTGTAATTGTACATTAATTTCCCATCCTCTAATAAAACTTCAAGATTCTTCAAGGTCTCGATGGTTTTTTTTATCTATTAAATATTAATCAATTTGTTTTCCTGTATAAAATTATTCAAAATAACAAGGAAATTAGAAGAAAAAGCCTTTGAATAGTCAAATTGACGAGTTTTGTTAAAATCATTAGTTGTATGCTCAAAATGCTTGTACTTCCCTACTTTCATCGCGTCTAAATGGATAGAAAGTAATTGACTACTGAGCTATTTTAATTAATGTTTTAAAAATTAAAAAAATTTTAATGACTTCTTTGATTGGAACATTGAAGAAACTGCATTTATTTTCATGCATCAAAGAATATAACAAAGAATAAGGTATAAAATTGAAGTCTCCGCAGAAAAAAATAGAGATTTTCCGATTATCTATGAGTAATTAATCTCGAAAACAAAAAGAAAAAACGAAATTTTACTAAAATGATTTATGATTGTCTCAAATGCTTTTAAAGCCATGATCATTTGACTAAGTTTTTTTTCATTATGGTTGGCAGGAAACACTAAATGTGTGTTGCAAACCAGAAAACATTCATTATTTTCCTTGAATTCAAGCAAAGAAAACATTGCAATATTGTCGGCGTTGAGAAATCCTGCTTGATCAACACTGTTTTTCTTCTTTTCTTCTTTCACATTGAGTTTCAAAGTGTCTGACCATATGAGATTGAATCTTTTTTGTTTGAAAAGGTTTTTTGTTTATTTTATAAAGGTAAACTTTTCCTTATTCCAGAGATTCGCGCATCCATCCACTCGATGCCCAGTTCTTTTACTATATAGAAAATCATGGGTGTTTCTAAACGATTCAAGAAAATTCTTTTGAAATTTCTATTATTTTTAAAATTTTGCTCGCTTTTTAAAAACTTTTCTTACTTCATCGACTTCTTGAAGACAAATTATATCAGGATTGAGACTTTCGATTTCACTTTTAGTTTTAAAAATAATTTAGGTTTCAGAAAGAAATAACTAACTTTTTTAACAATTTTGATCGGAAATCAAAGGCTTTCTCTTCTTTTGAACAGGCAGGGAATAAATAATCATAAGCATAGCTATCTGCAAGGATGTTATAACTCATAATACGAAGATCTGAAGGTTTTCTAGTGAAATTTTCATTGAGATACAGCCATTTCCTGTAGAAGGAATAATCCTTGTTATTATTATTCAAAGAAAATGAGAAGGAAGAACAATAGGATAGGTTAGGACGCCATTTTGAGAATCGGCGAAGTTTGTTGATATTTCTTAAAAAACTTTTGTTTTTGCTCATAATTAATTTCATTGGAGGATATTCGTTTGTTTTATTTTAAGAATACTTAATAAAAAAAAACAAAAATTTTTGATTTTGCAACAAATAAATTAGTTTTTTTTTTTGCAGAATTTTTTTTGGAAAACAGGAGGAGAATTTGGCACAATTTTTTTTTCTTTGCTATTTTTGCTTATTTATTAAAAAATTTTTATAAAATAAAAAAAATTATATTAAAAAAAAAAAAAAAATTCTAATAATAACCACTTTATAAAATGCAAAATTCTTAACAAAAGAAAACTTCTAATTACTTTTTTAATCAAAGTTAATTCCATAATTCATTTTATTTAGAAAAAACATTTTTTTCAATCAAAATCAACAAATTTTGATCTATCTGGCTTAATTCTTGTTCATTCAATA
>Ga0302186_10003857_pt1 | contig 10762 bp, 10 predicted proteins | sample II_Bog_E1_2_FD_198782 | JGI IMG/M metagenome (GOLD analysis project Ga0302186, IMG submission 198782) | Peat permafrost microbial communities from Stordalen Mire near Abisko, Sweden - II_Bog_E1_1 | ecosystem: Environmental > Terrestrial > Soil > Wetlands > Peat | place: Sweden: Abisko...
CAGCGCGCCTTCTTCTGTCGCTTCGGCTGCTTACACCATCACGACTCCGGCGGCCACACCGACCTTCTCGCCGGTCCCTGGAATATATTCTTCAGTGCAGACGGTGGCTATCAGTGACCTGACTCCCGGCGCGCAGATCTACTACACCACCAACGGAGCCGCGCCCACAACCAGTTCGACCCTCTACACTGGGCCTATTACCGTCTCTGCCACAGAGACGCTCAAGGCCATCGCCACGGCCAGTGGCTCTCTGCAAAGCGGAACAGGCTCCGCCGTTTACATCATCAACATGGCCACCAACGGATGCCCCACGGGGAGCGGCAGTTGCGTTGATAACTTCACAGGCTCTTCCGGAACTTTGTTACCCACTTACAACTCCAAATGGACGCTCGCCGGAGGCACTAACTCGATCTATACCACGGGATCCAATAGCGCGGAGATTTCCGGCTCGGCGAGCTCCGTCTATTACTATGCTGCATCTACCTCGGACACGGCGCAGATCACGCTGGCTGCATCCAGCACTACCCTTGGTTATGAAAAGCTGGCGTGCGTGCGGGTATCCTCGGGCATTCCTGGATATTGCGTGGGATTCAGCGCCGTTTCAAGTGGAAACTACACCGCATGTTATGTAATGAAGAATTTCAAGTACCTGGGCGGCGGAAGTTGCGGAACGGTCTCGGCGACCGTGAGTCACACACTCGCCCTGGTCGCGTCGGGAACCTCCACTGTCACTCTATCCGTCTATGTTGATGGCGTTCTCAAGGGGACGGTCACGGATAGCTCCAGCCCTTACACCGTGGCCGGGTCGGGATTTGGATTGCAGGGAGATGGCACGGCCGCCGACAGCATCGTGAACGAGTGGCAGGATTACACCGGCGCTTCACCCGCGGCCACGCCAACTTTCTCGCCGGCAGCCGGCACATATAGCTCGGCCCAGACGGTGAGCATTAGCGACACTACTCCCGGTGGAACCATCTACTACACCACCAACGGCACGGCGCCGACGACCAGCTCGGCCGTCTACGCCGGAGCTGTAATTGTCTCGACCTCAGAGCCGCTGGAGGCTATCGCTACCGCTCCCGGCTATCTGCAAAGCGCGACGGCATCGGCGGCTTACACCATCAGCCTGACCACCTTTGGGTGTCCCTCGGGAAGCGGCAGTTGCTTCGATAACTTCACTGGAACGCCCGGCACATTGCTGCCCACTTATAACTCCCAATGGGTGTTGGCGGGAGGCACTAACTCTATCTACACCACCGGCTCTGACAGCGCGGAGATCTCCGGCTCGGCCAGCGCCGTCTATTACTACGCAGGGTCCTCTTCGAATACTTCGCAGATTACGCTGGCTCCCTCCAGCGCCACCATCGGCTACGAAAAGCTGGCTTGCGTGAGGGTGTCCTCAGGCATTCCAGGATATTGCGTGGGATTCAGTGCCGTTTCAAGCGGAAACTACGCCGCTTGTTATGTGATGAAGAATTTCAAGTATCTGGGCGGCGGAAGTTGCGGAACGGTCTCGGCAACCGTGAGTCACACACTCGCCCTGGTCGCGTCGGGAACCTCCACTGTCACCCTATCCGTCTATGTTGACGGCGTTCTCAAGGGGACGGTCACGGATAGCTCCAGCCCTTACACTGTGTCCGGTTCCGGATTTGGATTGCAGGGAGATGGCACGCCCGCTGACAGCACCGTGAATGAGTGGCAGGACTACAGCGGCAGTTCGCCGTCTCCCAATGACTGCCCAAACGGAAGCGGGAGCTGTGTTGACAACTTCACAGGCGCTTCCGGCACTTTGCTGCCCACATATAACTCCCAATGGACGCTCGCCGGGGGCACCAACTCCATCTACACGACGGGCTCCGACAGCGCAGAGATTTCCGGCTCGGTCAGCGCAATCTATTACAACGCCGGCTCCACGTCGAATACCTCGCAGATCACTCTGGCTCCATCGAGCGCCACCATCGGCTACGAGAAGCTGGCTTGCGTGCGGGTATCCTCGGGTATCCCTGGATATTGCGTGGGGTTCAGCGCCGTTTCAAGCGGCAATTACACCGCGTGCTACGTGATGAAGAACTTCAAGTATCTGGGCGGCGGAAGTTGCGGAACGGTGTCGGCAACCGTGAGTCACACGCTCGCCCTGGTCGCATCGGGAACTTCCACTGTCACCTTATCCATCTATGTCGATGGGGTTCTGAAGGGAACCGTCACGGATAGCACCAGCCCTTACACTGTAGCCGGTTCCGGATTTGGATTGCAGGGGGATGGAACAGTCGCCGACAGCATCGTGAATGAATGGCAGGATTACGCCAGTAGTTCGTCGGCATCCACGACTGCCCGTCTGCCAGCCAGCACATACAACCCGGCGCGAAGAGCACCGATGATCCCCAGGATCTCATCTGCGGAGACTTACTAAACCGCCAGACAGCAAAGGCCGACCCTCAGGCCGGCCTTTGCTGTTGAACGCTTTGGGTTGGTTATTTTTCTTGGTGAGGCTTGCCCAGGGAAAGAACCTGCATTTGAACCGGGACAAGTCCGGGCTTGGTCATGGCCAGCCTCTGGGCCGCGCCATACGACAGATCGAGAACTCTGCCCTCGTAAAGGTAGCCTCGATCCGTGATGCGCACCACGACCGAGCGCCCATTGTTGAGGTTGACCACCCGCACCAACGAGCCGAAAGGCAGAGTTGGGTGGCAGGCGGTCATCGCGTACATGTCAAAGCGTTCTCCACTGGCCGTCCGGCGGCCATTGAACACGCCGCCATACCAGGAGGCGAGACCGTGGAGTGCGTGAATGGTTTCGGTTTCCAGGGGTTTCCGCGGCGTAAGCAGGGCGGGCGTCGTACTCGCTGTCGGACCCGCAAGGGGAGCGGTTGCCGCTGAACGGGAGAACCGCACATCCGCCAACACTGTCCGCGTGGAGACTGCCAACACCCCCGCGGCCAGCGCAGCGGACGAAACTCCCGCCACCAGCCAAATCCGAAGCGATGATTTCGAGTTCGCATTGCTTGAAATTCGTCGTTTCACCATTTGCCCATTTTACCAATTCGCCACTAGCGCTTCAAACTGTTATCAAGATAGATACGAGGAAATCTTGTTCAAAATAGCGGGGAATGTTGGGTTTTTCTCATTTAATCCATTCCCTGTCTAAGACTTAGGCAGATGCGTTGAAAGAGGTGAAATTGTCGCCTTTTTGGCCCTTTGCTGGTCGATTCCGCGTTCTCTGGCTTCTAAAACCGAGGTCCGGGCGGCAACTCCCGGAAACCCTCTCGGAGTCCGAACCGCTCCGGAAGCGCCGGAGGGGGTGCTTCGCTGGACAGCTCAAGCAGCTTTTGCAGATTATTTCTCCTCTCCTGCTAGCGTGAAATTTACGTTATCTCCAACAAAAAGAAGGGGAAGAAATGAAATTGAGCACCGCGGGAATGGAATTGTTGAAGCGTTCTGAGGGGTTTCGCAATCGCGTTTACCTGGATGTGGCCGGGTTTCCAACCATAGGCTATGGGCACCGGCTGCTCCATCCCGAGTCGTTTCCAAACGGCATTACCGAGCCGCAGGCCGCCAATCTTCTGGCTTCGGACGTCGGCGATGCCGAGCAAGCCGTCGGACGTCTCGTGAAGGTGCCGCTCTCGCAGGGCCAGTTCGACGCCCTGGTGGACTTTTGCTTCAACCTGGGCGCTGGACGCCTTGCGGCTGCCACTCTTCTCAAGTCTCTCAATGCAGGCAGGTTCGACGAGGCCGCCCAGGAGTTGTTGCAATGGGACCATGCCGGCGGGCAGGAAAACTCCGCGCTGAAAGCCCGCCGCCAGGCCGAGGCCGAACTTTGGCGCAACGCCCCGGCTCCGCAGCAGTCAGCCGCCTGACACTTTTCCGGCGGGCGGAAGAGGGTCCGCGATTATGTCCCGTCCGTCTCCAGCACTTCCAACTGCTCACCCGCCTTCAGGTAGCCCTTGCGGCGAAACCAGTCTTCCATGGCCGGCTGAAGGCGCGCGAGTGGCACGCGCGTTCCGGCTTCGAGCACTCCGTCGGCCAGGGGCAGCGTGTCGTCGAAGACCGGATCGTTGGTGAAGTTGCGCATGGCAAAGTTGTCGATCCAGCCAATTGGGCACGCGTGCCGCGCGCCGCTCACATCGATCCGCTGAATGGAAAACCTGCGTGCGAACATCCTTCTAATTTAATGGATGCGCGCCCGGCGGGCGTCCACCCCGCGTGCCAACCCGGCGACGGCTATTTAACCCCCGCCACCTTTGCGCCCTTCCCTTGCTCGGCATCCACATGGAAACGCTTGTAGTCGTAATCGCGTTCGGTGACGTGCTGTCGAATGCTCTTTACCAGCAGCACGCGGGCCTGTACGGTTCCTTCGGCACCGGTTGGAAGCCATACTTCGCCATTCACCAGCGCCTGATCGAAATGGAAATTGGAGCCCTTCTGGACATTGGCGACAACTCCGCCGCCTACGTGAAAATTGTCGTTGAAGACTGCATCCAGATGGGCGACCTGGCGATCAGCTTCATCAACCCACAGCGTGCCCTGCAATTTCTTTGAAGCATCCTCGACCATGCCGTGCGTCCGGGCGTTCTTCCGGCCCACAAAATCAAAGACGATCGCCGACCGGCCACGATAGTTCTCGCGCCGCTCATTGCGCACATCCATGATCTCCAGCAAGCGGCTGATAGAGATCACCTGGCCCTCCAATGGCTGATCGGAGGGCGTCTTCTCCGCTTTCTCCACCATCTTGGTTACGGCCTCTGTCTCTTTCTCCAGGTCGTGGCCGCTTACCGGCTGCCCGTTCTTCTTCACCAAGCGCCCCACTGGGTGGCCGTTGACGAAAAAAATCTCAGTCTCCTGTGTCTCGGTCTTGCTAACTTGGCCTTTGCCATCGAAATCCTGAACCACCTGCGCCACGCTGTAGGTATAGTTCTCGCGTACTTTATCAAGTTGATTTTGGTGGCTGACGACTTCGCGCATCAGCTGCGGAATTGCAGGCAGGGGCGGAACGGCGGCCTGCTGGGTCTGTGCAGTTGCGGATTCCGGCGCCAACAAACCGGCAGCCAGCCATGCCAGCGCGAATGCTGTCAGGCTTTTCAAGCGGCTCTTCATTGGTCGAAGCTCCTTACCCCTGTCTTGTAAAGAATATCGCCGCGCAAGACGGCGCTGTTAGACTTGGTGCGAAGTAGGCGGGGGAAATTCAACGAGGTGAATCGTATGAGCCTGTTGCGATGCGGTTGTCTGGCGTTCCTGGTTTGCTTGCCGGTCATTTCATGGCCGCAGCAGAATCCCGGTCCGGCGCAGCCCCAGGCCGCTTCGCCGTCCGCGCCGCAGGCTCTGGCGCTCAGTGTACGTCCCGCAGCCACTCCCGAAAAGAAGAAAGGCTCCATTTACCTCGATGTAGAGGTCACCAACAAGGCGGGAGCGCCCGTATCCGGTTTGGAGCTCAAGGATTTCACGTTGCTGGACAATAACCAACCCGGCCGGATTCTCTCCTTTCGAGCTTTCGGGGGAAGTGCGCAAAGAGCCAACCCACCGGTTGAAGTCATTCTGCTCCTCGACACAGTGAATGAGCCGTTCTCAGAGGTTGCCCTTACGCGGCAGCAGATTGCGAACTTCCTGTATCAGAACGGCGGGCATCTCGCGATGCCGGTATCGCTCTTCATGCTGACCGACAAGGGCGTGGATGCCCAGCGCCGGCCCACTTATGACGGAAACGGGCTGGCCAAGGACATCAGCCGGATCGACAACCATTTGCGCACCATTCACAGGTCAGCCGGGTTCTGGGGCGCATCCGAGCGATTTCAGCTCTCGCTCCAAATGTTCCACAACATTGCCGAGACTGAAGCGAAAAAGCCGGGCAGGAAGTTGCTGATCTGGACCGGCCCCGGCTGGCCGTTCTTCGATAATCCGAGCATTGACGTCACATTTAAGGAGCAGCAACAGAACTACGATGCGCTCGTTGAGCTTTCCACCAGGCTGCGCGAGGCGCGCATCTCTGTTTACAGCGTCTCGCTCGGGCAACCCAATTTGAACACGTTTCTCTATCAAGGCTTTCTGAAAGGGGTACAGAAGCCGGCGAAGATGAATCTTCCCAACCTGGGCCTGAAGGTCTTCGCCGTGGAGACCGGCGGGCTTGTTGTCGGCCCAGATAACGATATGGCAGCCCAGATTGACCGTTGTGTTCAGGATGCAGGCGCCTACTACACCATCTCATTCGATCCGCCGCACGCGAATGGCGTCAACGAATATCACGATCTGAAGGTGCTCGTCGACAACCCGGCGCTGACAGCCCGCACCAGCTCCGGCTATTACAACCAGCCGTAGCGGGGCACCGCCTCCGGCGCTCATGTTGACAGCGACCGTTGCCGCTCCCTAGAATTAGAGAGGAGAGCTTTGCTCTTTTTCTTGCCTAAATGATAGAAAAAGCAAGGGCTGAGTGGCTTTTTTCAGCGCCGGGCAGGTTGGCTCTAAGAGCCATTTTCAAGCCCGGAACGGAGAGCGAGGAAGATGCCTGATGCGCGCGTCAGTCCGCGAGAGCGGCTGGTGCTCACGGCCATCATCGAAATGTACATCGCTACCGGCGAACCGGTGGCTTCGCAGGCGGTCGCGCGCTTTCTCTCCGACCGGGAAGGTCTGAGTTCGGCGACCATCCGCAACGTGATGGCCACGCTGGGCGAAGCCGGACTGCTGGAACAGCCTCACACCTCCGCTGGCCGCGTGCCCACCGCCGCCGCTTTCCGCTACTACGTTGAACAGATTACCCAGCCCGGCCACATGGCCACCGGGGTGCAAGCCTCGGGCATGGGCGCTGTGCAGCCAAACGCATCTTCATTTGGGCCGTCGTCTTTGAGCGAAGCATACCGCGAGCAGATCGAGGAGAGCTTTTCGGGCGTGGCCAGCACCAACGATTATCTGGAGCGCACATCGCACGTGTTGGCGCTGCTTTCCAGTGGCCTGGGCGTTGCGCTTGCCAGCTCCACGGCTGGCCAGGTGCTGGAGCACATTCACTTTTCACGGCTTTCTACCAGCCGCGTGCTCGCCGTGCTGGTTACTCAGGCCGGCGCAGTGCAAGATCGCGTGCTGGCTCTGGATCGCGAACTGAACCAAATCGAGTTGGAAACGGCCGCACGCTACCTCAACGAGAACTTTCGCGGATGGCCCATTGAGCGCATCCGCGCCGAAGTGGCCCGGCGCGTCGAACTCGACCGCGAGGCTTATCACCAGATGCTGACCTCGGTCGAGGAGCTTTGCCGCAAGGGCGCGCTGGCTGGCGGAGACACCGGTCCAGCCATTTTTGTGGACGGTATGGCCAACCTTATCGGCGCCGAAGTGGATCGCGAGCGGCTGCGACAGATGCTGCTGGCGCTGGAAGCCAAACAGCGGCTGGTCGAGCTGCTCACAGCCTATGTGGACGGCCGCCAGCAGGAGGTGCGCGTGGTGGTGGGTCTGGGCCAGAGCGGTCTGGATGAGGCCTCGCAAGCCATGCAGGACTTGGTGCTCATTGGCGCGCCGGCGCGGCTTCATGGCGCCAATCTGGGCACGGTAGCCGTTATCGCACCCACGCGCATCCAATATCAAGAGATGATTCAGGCAGTGCGCTACATCGCAAAGCTCTCTGAGCGCCTGCTGGAAGTTCCCGCTGACTAGGGGCGCAGGCAGGCTGGTATCGGAACCTGCATTGCTCCCGGGAAGCAAGAGAGAAGCCGGCGCTTGCCGTGGAAATTATCATTGAAACAAGCGAGAGAGTTGTTTCGGAGATTGAGTAGAACCATGCCAGAACAAGAACCAGAGTTGACCTTGTCCAAAGAGGCGTCTGCCGCGTTAGCTGGACATTCCGTGATTGAAATGCCCGCGCCAGAGGCGAACCAGGCTGCGAGCCAGAAGACGGGCGAAGAAGCGGGTGAGGCCCAGCCCGTAACTCGTGAGCAATTTGACCAGCTCAAGGCTGAGCGCGATCAACTGCTAGACCGCCTCGCCCGGTTGCAGGCGGAGTTCGAGAATGCCCGCAAGCGGTCCGAGCGCGGGCGCGCCGCTGACCGCGATTACGCCGTGGGCAGCGTGGTGGAAAAATTTCTGCCGGTAATGGACCACTTCGAATTGGCGCTCAAGTCCGACAGTACTGCCGAGCAGTTGCGTTCCGGCGTCGAAATCATCGTGAAACAGATGGAAGATGTTCTGCGCCAGTTGAATGTGACGGCGATTCCTGCCGTTGGCGCGGAGTTCGATCCCCACCATCATGAGGCCCTCGGCACCGTCGAGCGCCAAGACCTGCCCGACCAGCACGTGGCCGAGGAGATTCGGCGCGGCTACAAGTTGCGCGATCGTCTTCTGCGTCCCGCGCTGGTGCGCATAAACTCCAACCCGAAACAGAAAAGCGAATGAGCGCTAATACTAGAGTGAGCAAACCCGACTATTACGAGGTTCTGGGCGTTTCGCGCGATGCCGGCGACCAGGAATTGAAGAGCGCCTATCGCAAGCTGGCGATGAAGCACCACCCTGATCGCAACCCAGGCGACCATGCCGCCGAGGAGCGATTCAAACAAGCCAGTGAGGCCTATCAGGTGTTGAGCGACGCCGACAAGCGCGCCGCTTACGACCGCTACGGCCATGCCGGCGTCAGCGGGGCCGGCCAGGGATTCGGCGGGCCGTTTGCCGGCGGCGTTGACATTGGCGACATCTTTGGCGACTTGTTTGGCGAAATGTTTTCTGTGGGCGGCAGCTCCCGGCGCGCCACCCGGCAGCAGCGCGGCGACGACCTGCGCTTTGACCTGACTGTGGACTTCGAGGCCGCTATCTTCGGCTACGAAACCGAAGTCAAGATTCGCCACCTCGAGCCGTGCGGCACATGTCACGGCAGCGGCAGCGCCTCCGGCCGCGGACCCGCCACGTGCAGCCAATGCCAGGGCCGCGGACAGGTCCGCTACCAGCAGGGCTTCTTCGCCGTGGCCCGCGCCTGCACGGCCTGCGGCGGCACCGGCCAGGTCATCCCAGATCCTTGCACGGTTTGCCGCGGCGAAACCCGCGTGACCAAAGAGCTCAAGCTCAGCGTCAAAGTGCCGCCCGGCGTCGAGAGTGGAACCCGCATACGCTACGCTGGCGAAGGCGATGCCGGCCGAGCAGGTGCGCCTGCGGGCGATCTCTATGTGGTGCTCGCCATCCGTTCTCATGAATTCTTTCAGCGCGACGGCTACAACCTGCGATGCGTCGTCCCCATCAGCTTTCCTCAGGCCGCGCTCGGCGCTGAAATCGAGATTGCCGGCATCGGCGGTCCGGTCACTTTGAAGGTTCCCGAGGGCACGCCGAGCGGCAAAGAGCTGCGCGTGCGCGGCAAAGGCATCCCATTCCTAAACGAGAAGGGAACTGGCGACCTGATCGTGAAGGTGATGGTTGAGATTCCCCGCAAGCTTTCTCGCGCGCAGCGCGATCTGGTCGCTCAACTTGCCGAATCGCTCGCCGTGGAAAACAAGCCCGCGTCGCACAGCCTGATCGAGAAAATGAAGGATTTGTTCAACTAAGATAAGGGAACAGAAAGACCGCGCTCGAACCGATGCCTCACGCAGTGCGTGAGGCATTGCTGCTTAGACAAACGGAAGCAGAGAGTTCCCCGTGGTCGGGCGCGAGATCGTCTATCCTGACAAAGAGTCAAAGTAATGATGCATCGTCCTGTAATCAACTTTTTTCAAGTGGCCTCGCTGGTGATGGCGCTGGTGGCCGTGGCGCTGCTGGCCGCCATCACCACCATGCACTTCGCCATTCACGGGGCTGAGGTGCGTGTGCCCTCGCTGAAGGGCATGACCGTGGCGGAAGCGCGCAGCCAGACTTCGGGGCTGGGGCTGGATCTGGACGTGGACAATCGCTACTACTCGGGCGACGTGGCCCCTGGGCACATTCTTACGCAATCGCCCGTGCCGGGAACCGTGGTGCGGCGGGAGTGGCGGGTGCGCGTTTCCGAGAGCCTGGGACCGCAAAAGGTTGAAGTGCCGGAGACAGTGGGCCTGGACGAGCGCGTGGCGGCGCTTGAGTTGAGGCGCGTGGGCCTGGAGGCGGGTGTGACGGCGCGGCTGCCCTACGGCAAGGCTGCCGAAGGAACGGTGCTGGCGCAGGACCCGCCGGCGCACGCGCTGGGAATTGCGCGACCCAGCATCGACTTGCTCGTTGCCGCGCCAGACGACGATGCGCCTGACGCCTTTGTCATGCCCGACCTGACTGGCCTTCCTGTCGTGACTGCTCAAGCGGAGTTGACGCGGGTGGGCATTCAATCCGCGAAGCCCCAGTTTGTGAATGTGCCTGTAGCACCCGTAGGCAGCGGAGATGCGGCGCCTGCGCTTCCGGTGAAGCCGGGCGCGGTGATGGCGCAACAGCCAGCAGCCGGCACGCGCGTGGAGCAAGGCGTGCTGGTGAAGTTGACGGTGGCGAAGTGAGAAGTGCAGGGAACAGGGAATAGGGAACAGGGAATAGGGCCGGCACGGTTGCGATATAGAGCCGATGGAGGCGAGATTGAAATGGGATTAAGCGAAGATCTGGAGCGGGTGGCGCTGCAGGAGCGTGAACTTGTGTTGCCACGACTGGACGCGCAGGTTGCGTGGCAGCTAGGTACGAAGCTGCGAACTCTGGCTGTCGAACGTGGTTTGGTGCTGGTGATCGACGTGCGACGCTTCGGACAGCCTCTGTTCTATGCGGCGTTGGACGGCACCACTCCGGACAATGCGGAGTGGGTGCGGCGCAAGAGCAACTTGGTGGCGCGCTTCCATCGCAGCTCGTATGCCATTGGCTTGAGCCTG
>Ga0302186_10003858_pt1 | contig 10761 bp, 7 predicted proteins | sample II_Bog_E1_2_FD_198782 | JGI IMG/M metagenome (GOLD analysis project Ga0302186, IMG submission 198782) | Peat permafrost microbial communities from Stordalen Mire near Abisko, Sweden - II_Bog_E1_1 | ecosystem: Environmental > Terrestrial > Soil > Wetlands > Peat | place: Sweden: Abisko, Stordalen...
GATATAGTCGACCAAGCTATAAAAAACAAAGGAAATTGCCAATGTGGGCCAGAAATTTGTCAAGATCCCAATGGAATAATAAAATTGATAGTGGAGATAAGTCATTTAAGTGAAAAAAAATTGGTTGAGGAGGAAACAAAAAATAAAAAAGAAATAGTGATTAAAATAAAGGAGATGGGAAATGACTTTTTTGCAAAGAAGGAATATAATAAAGCTGAAGAAAAGTATTTAGAGGCATTGGAAAAAAATTCTAATGAAGACCCAAAAATTGATGAGGCATGTTTAAACAATTTGGGTTATATTCATTTTCTCTTAGAAGAAGTTGATTTAGCTTTTAAATATTTTGAAGCCACTTTAAGAGTAAATCCGCAAAATTTCAAGGCTCTTTTTCGAAAGGCTTTGTGTTATAAAAATAAGAATTTGTTATTTGAAGCTGAAACCGAGTTAGTGAATGTAAGGAAACTCAATAAAAAAGAAATTGAAAAAGAGGTCGAACGGGAATTGCTAGCTATTGGAGATATGGTCAAGAACCATTATAACAAGGGAAATGAACATTTCTATAAAAAGAAATATGAGATGGCAATGAATGAATATAACAAAATTAAAAAGTTTGAATGTTTTGCAAAAGATGAGAAATTTTTAACGAAAATGGCTGAAATTTACATTGATTTTTTCAATTTTATAGAAGCCGAGAAATATATTGACTTAGCTTTGAAAATAAATGAAAATGAATTAAAAATGCTTATGTTGAAAGCTAAATGTCAGATTCATTTCGGATTTTTAAAGGAAGCAGAATTGTTGCTCTTAACAATGAAGGAAAAATTTAAGATTGAAACACAAGTTCAAGGAGAAATAGAACAAGAGCTCAACTTTTTGAAGTTTTTGAAGAAGAATTGAGGAGAAAAAATAAAAATGGTTTTTTATTTGAAAACAAACAAAAAAATGGATTTTTAAGTTAAAACCAAAGAAAATTTTATTCTCTAAATTTCAATTTTATCATGATTTTAAAAATTTTAATTTTTTTTATTTCTCCATCCTTTATTCATCCAAGGCCCAATTGCCTAATGAATTTTTTAAATAAAGGAAATGAAATAATTCAAATATAAAATTCTTTAGTTTGTTTGAATTTTGAATGGAAAAAAATATATAAAACCATTTTAAAAATGAAAATTCATTAAATTAAAACATTTTTGATTATTTAAATCTATAAATCACACCATAAAAAGAAAAATTACTTCCCAATCAAACCACTGCTAAACTTTATAACTTTCTTTCACCTCTATGACCCTTCGTTTCGATAAACAAGGTAAATTCTCTGAAAAAACCCAGAAGAAAAAAGGGCAAATCTAAAAAATGTTGTGAAAAATGTGGAAATTTTGACTTTTTTTCTCTATACAATCAATTTTTTTGAATTCTTTGGCACAACTCAAGGTCTAATATGGATACATATTTTGAAAATAAAATGAGGTAAGGCATTTCATGAAAATATGGGAAAAAAAAACAAGAAGACAAAAAAATCAAATTTTAATAAATTAAATCTAAAAAATAATTTATTTCTCGAAAATTCATGTATTTTTATTTATTTCTTGAATATTTCAAACAAACCTTCTAAATTAAATCGTATTGGAAAGAAAGAAGGATCATTAAAGCAAACTTTCACACCACGAACTATAAAAAAAAAAATCAACCCTTTACCTTAATAGATTCAGACAATTAACATCATTTTTTTTATCATTATTCTCAATCAAATCAATGTTTTTTTTCATAGTTCCCTAAAAAAAAGGCTCGTGCCAGAAAAAGTAAAAGTAGAAGACTACTTCAATTCTAAATTTTGATGAAACTTTTTGCCAGCGGAAAATTTTTTTCCAGAAACTTCATTTTTCTAGAAAATTTCTAGATAAATTTTTGTTTCTAGAAAGTCTGGATAAATTTTTTTTTTCATAAATTTTTGTTTCTAGAAATTTCTGGATAAATTTTTTTTTTCTAGAAAGAAAATCGATTCAGCTATAAATAGGTGCCGAAACTTGAAATAATTATTCCAAAAGCCCTCAAAACAAAACTCAACTTTTTCAACCCAACTCACAAAAATGTTCGTCGACCCACCAAAAAAGAAAGACAAAAAATAAAATTCTAAGGTCTCAAAAAACCATAAAAATATTAATATGATTTAGTTCATATAGCAAACTCAAAAAAAAACATCTTCTTTTCTTCTTCTTTTTTTTTTTTTTTTTTTTTTTTGGCTGAGAGCTTTAAAAATCGTTCCTTAAGTTTTATAAACAAAACTTCATTTTCATTTAAAAAGAGACCCTCTGAAAAACAAAACGCACCTGAAAAAAGAAAGCTGAATTAAATTTTATTTTGAAAGACTTTAAAAAACCCAATTCAAATAGATTTCACGAATTTAAAGCAAATTTTTACAAAGCAAATCTCTATTTTTAAGAGAAAAACTCATAAATTTAATTTTTCTTAGAGAAATGCAGCTCGTCTGTTAATAAAATAAAAAAACCATTATGATAAATTTTTATTCATAAATTTGTGAAAATAATGCGATCATTAGTAATGAAAAATGGAAAAATCGAAATTATATGAAAAAATCAGCATTATTCTTAATAAAGATATATTAAAGATAATTTCATGACTCATGAGGAAATTTGACAAAATGAGAGTTGTTTCATTATCGAAATTTCATATTAAAAAAAAAAATCTTATAAAAAACCAGCATGCAGAAAAAAGTGAATTATTTTAGTTGTTTAGAAAATTAAAAAAGAATTGAATTTTTCTGAAAATTTGGAAAACAAAACTAATGTTACTTTTGAACATATGGAAAAATGGAAAAAATCATATAGATGCTAACAGAGATTTTTTAATAATTTTAAATTTTTGATTATTTTATAGAAAAATTCATTAAATTTGAAAAATAACAACAATTTAAAAACTGTTACGGTAAATAAATACATCAAATTCTCCCTTTTATGTTTTTTGTCCGACGACCCTGCAAATTTCATTGACATTTTGCCATAGAAATTCTTCCCATACCAATTGGCTGATTTCCAGCTTTATTTCAATTTCTTCTTCCTCATAATTGACCCATTCCGCCTCACTTTCTATGACTTCTTGAGCCAACATCCTGCCCATTTTTTCTTCTCTCAATTGACTCACAAAATCCATATCATTATCTCCATTTTCCAGATTCTTTTCCTCTTTATCTGGTAATAACCCACATAAAGTATCAGACCATTCCATAGTCTTTCCAATAGCTTTTGTATAGATTTCCTCGATATTTTCCTCACTGATTTCATCGAAAGTCTTATTCATGGGACATTTCAGGAAATTCGGTTGGCCTTTTAAACTATAAGGTCTATAGAAATCCAAAGCTTCATTAAATGAATTGAAAATCAAACGGAAATAATCCTCTTTCGTTTCCTCTATATAAAACACATTGTTTTTCGCTTTTTTATTAAGTTCTTCATTGAAATTTTCAAAGACTTCTTGGGGGATCACAGGAATTCTAGGTATTTCACGATCCACATAAGGAATCATCACGTTTTCAGCTAAAAGCGCTGAGAATTTATAAAGGTTTTTATGCAGGAATTTGAGTTTATCAGGGGGATTATATCCTAAAGGAGTATTGATTTGGCTGAGAATTAGCTTGCCTAAAGGTGTGTTGCTGTTTTTTAATAAGAAATCCTTCAAATTCTTTAGATAATCCTTAAGAATCGAAATCGAAGAACTCAATATTCTTGAGTTGTCGGTTTTTACTATAAAAATAGTCATTTTTTAGAGAGAAAAAATAAGAAATTACGGAATTCCTGCGATTTTATCAGATAAAGGTCTTCCTTGGGAAAATGCGAATCAAATTCCTTATTATGGAAAGGAAAATGAGGTCTTTTTGATAAGGAATTTATCAACATTTCCTTCTGTTTCGTTATAAAAGGCTCCTCAATGAAATCCTTCATCAAATCCTCTAATATCCCCTCACAAATCCTTTGATTTTTTTGTGGAAAAGTCAAGTTTTCAGGCTTTTCTTGCTTTTCTTCTCTATAATTTCCTCTCGAATTCTCTTCATCCTTCTTCAATTCGTTTTCAAGTTCTTGAAAATCCATGAAAAAATCCAATTTTATCACCTCATGATCTTCATTTCTTATGAAATCCTCATCCTTTTTCTTCATTTCGCACTTTTGAATCAATAAATTCCTTTGACTTTCATCAGTTTTCAAGAAAACCCGTTGACTTAGACTTTCTTCGCTTTTCAATCTCCTGCTTTCTTCCGAATCCTTATATTCTTCAAATAAATCTTCTCTTGAAATTGGCTTATCTTCATTTTCCTCAGAGGAATTCTTAATAAATTCCTTCTTTTCCACAAAAGCCCTGATGATTTCATGTTCTTTTTTCAAGCTTTCGCAGGATTTAAACATGAAACTGGGCTTGGAAAACAAATCATCTTGCGAAAAGGAGAATTTCATGTTATAATCAATGAAATCCTCTTTTCCTCCTCCGATTTTCTTGAGAAAAGCCAGATCTCTTCTAGTCTTTTGGATGGCATCAGCCGTTCGAAGCCAACTTTGCTTCAAATCGTTTTTAGTCTTCAAAATTTCATTTCGTTCGCTGTTAACCCATTTTTCAAGTTCTCGTTTCTTGCTTTCGAAGCTTTTAGGAGAGACTTTTTGTGAGGCGAGCATTTGCTTAAAATGCTGCATTTCGGCTTCCTGACGAATTTCAAGCACTTTTTCACGCATTTCTATGAGATTTTGAGGCTTCTTTTGTTCGGATTTATGCTTCAAGGCAAATTCCTCAAAAGGATCTAATTTCTCAAGAGTTTTTGTAGGAGTTTCTTTTGAAATCCGGGAGTTTTTCAGGTTTTTTTCCTTGATTTCTAAGAGAATATACTCTGGCTTTTTCGACTTCTGGCTATTAGTCTCACTTTTTTCATCATTTTCCTTAGAAACTTCTTTATTTTCCTTAGAAAGTTCTTTATTTTCCTTAGAAACTTCTTTATTTTCCTTATAAACTTCTCTATTGTCCTTAGAAACTTCTTTATTTTCCTTAGAAAAATCTTTAATTTCTTTAGAAATCTCTTTATTTTCCTTAGAAATATCATTAGTTTCCTTAGAAACCTCTTTAGTTTCCTTAGAAATCTCTTTATTTTCTTTAGAAATCTCTTGATTTTCTTTAGAAATCTCCCGATTTTCCCTTAGGAACTCTCTGTTTTTCATAATATTTTCCGGTTTCTTTAAAAAAATCGAATTTCCCTTCATATTATTCTCGAATCCCATTTGTTCATTGGAAGGCGGAGTTTCTCCTTTGAAATTGGGTTTCATGGAATCTCCGAAAACACTTGACCGATTTTCCTCAGAAAGCGTGTTTTTCATTTTATCAGAACCCATGGCATTCATCAAATTCCCTTCTTCTTCTTCGATATTAATTTGTAAAACAGGTTTTTTTTGGTTGTTTTTGGTCTTTTTTTCTGCGAATTTCGTGAGGGAAATCGCGTTTAGCTCAGAAAAACGCTCCAAATCCTGAATTTGGCCTTTTATTAAAGGATTTGATTGGGTTTCTTGTAATTTTCTGAGGTTTTCTAACATTTCATGCCAAAGCTTTATTTGCTCATTTTTGAATATATTGAAATCCTCGTTTTCTATAGTAATTTTCTCAATATTATGAGGATTTTCAATATTTGATGAGGCCATGACCTCGATATTTCTGAGGTTTTCCATTAATTGATCTCTGAGGATTTCAGTGCTGCTTTTTTCTCTGGATTTCTTCATGAAATTCGAAGGCTTTTCCTTAGAAAAAGTGAGGTTTTTCTTATTGGAAATACGAAAATCATCCTTTTCCATCAAGAAATCAGAATATTCGCCTTCAAAATCCTTTATCGTGATCAAAGACTTCGAATTCTCATTGATTTCCTTATAATGGAGGATATTGCTGATATTATCGCCATTTTTCTCATTGGAAATCTCATGATTTTGAGGATTTCTGATGAAATTCTCAGTAAAATCAATATTTTTCCTTTGATTTTCGACTTTTTTCATATCATTTCTGGAGATTTCCTGTCTTTTCTCGAAAACCTCATTATTTTCTATATTATATTCATTATATTCATTATATTCATTATATTCATTATATTCATTAGATTCATTATATTCATTAGATTCATTAACATTATATTGCTTATTTTCTTCATTTTCATTTTTCTCTAAGGATTTCCTCACATCCAAAATAAGGCTTTTCAAATCCTTATGATTGTTTTCTCTGATTTTCTGATATTCCTTTTGGAAATCTTCGACTTTTTCAACGATTTCCTGATTTTCCATTAATTCCCCATCCAAGAATCCATCGAAATCCTCTTCTTTTTCAGTGGATTCCTTATAAATGATCATTTCTTCACCTGTTAAGGAATTACTAGCGATTTTCTCTATTAAAGCCAAAGGTTCTTCTTTCTTAATGATTTCATGAGAATTATTGGATTCTGGTATCATCAGCTCTTCTTTCATGGAATTGACTCTTTCCTCAGGGAAATATTCCAGATATTGTTCTTCTTCTTCTTCACGCCCCATTAACATATATTTCAAATATTCCTCGATTAATTGTCGAGTTTTAAAGCCTCTCCATATTCGCTGGATGAAATTGGCCGCTTCATTGAGCTTTTCCTCAGGATTTTCCTTTGATTTCTCATCATTTTCTAAGAATTTATTGCTATTTTTGTTGTTTTCTGAAGAAAGGAAGTTCCGTTCTGAAAAAGAGGAACTTTTATCAATTTCCTCGATTTCAATCCTTTCATCTAAATGCTCATTTTCTGTGGGGATCCGAGACATCTGATTCGCAAAGGAAGCAGTTAATAGGTTATGAGGACCGTCGATATATTCATCGCATTGGTTTCTTGGATTTTTCAATGAATTCTTGAAAGAATTCTTCAAGGAATTCTTCAAGGAATTCTTTATTGAGTTTTTTAAAGAATTCTTTACTGAATTTTTTAATGAATTCTTTACTGAATTTTTCAATGAATTTCTTGGTGAATTTTGAGGTGAATTTTTTATTGAATTTTTCATTGAATTTTTAGGTGAATTTTTAGGTGAATTTTTCATTGAATTTTTAGATGAATTTTTCATTGAATTTTTAGGTGAATTTTTCATTAAAGAGTTTTTCAATAAAGACCCTGTGGTGGAATTCTTCAAATAAGAGTTTTCCTCATAAATTATCTGTTTCTTATCAATAGGAGTGGCTTGAAAAGGTGTATTTCCCATAGATTTTTTCTCATAATAGCTTAAATTCATAATTTGTGAATTCTTTTGTATTTTGCTCTTATTTTGTTCAATTGCTTCGCTTAGTCTTTTCAAATTATTGGCTTTTTTAATCTCGATTTGTATTTTCTCCTGTTTCACGTTTTTCATATTTTCTTGATATTCCTTCTTCTTCAATAAGATGAAATTCTTCAAATCTTCAGGGTCTTTTTTAGTGAATTTCCCTACAAATTACTTAGTTTTTCATATGATTTTCTAATAAAAATTACTGTTTTTCTCTATATTTTGGATGATTTCCTTGCTTTTCTCTTGACTTTTACTACGATTTCTCTCTAAAATTTCCTCATATTTCGTTTCATCAAGGCCATTTAACCAGGAAAGCCCTAATTCCTCCCTTCTTTCGCCTTCATTGAGTTTTTTAGTCAATTTCTGCGACTTTTTCTTAGTTTTTTTATCGTTTTTCTTGCTTTTCGGCATTGAGAAAAACCTGGTTTTATTGCTTTTTCTGATTTCTTCATTACGGTTTAATAGGAAATTCATTTTCTCAAGCTTTTTTTCTTCATTTTCAGCTTCTTTTTGCCTTTCCAGGACTTTTTTCATTGCGAATTTCTTCTTTTTCTCATCAATTATCCTCAATAATCTCGAATTTTCCTCATTTTCCTTACAAAGAAAGGATTTTTCTATCTTTTCGTTCTTGAAAGGCTTGTTTTCATCTATATTTTCCTTTATAATCGCTGATTTCTCATTATTTTGAAGTATTTTCATTGGTTTTTTGGCTTTTTTGGTAGATTTCTTCCTTTTCTTGGGCTTTTCTTTCGGGGATAACGTGTTTTTCTGAGGACTTCGCGATTTTGAGGCTTTTCTTTCCTTTTTCTTGAGGAAATCATGGATTTCGGGTGTGAGTTTCTGCAATTGTTGTAAAAGGTCTTGTAATTGTTGTTTTTTTGACTTGTTTCTGGGTTTTTGTTGATTTTGTAGGCTTGAATTAACTGATTTATTGAGATTGAGGGTTTTTTTCTTGAAGTTATGAGAATTGGTTGGATTTATGAGAAGATCATGGCTTTTATTAAGAGTTCTTTGATTGGGTTTGAGGATTTCTACTGGTATTGGGAATTTCTCTATAAAAACCCTGAAGTTTTCTTATAAAATTGAAGCTTTTTACTTATTGACGAGATTTCTGAATTGTTTAAGAAATCGACCTTTGAATTCTCGATTTTTCGGCCAATGCAAAGCTCATCTTTGTTATCTAATCTAGAAAAATGAAAGAAATTAGGAGGTTTTTTGAAGAGGATAAAGACTTTCTTAAGGGATGATAAAGCGGCTTAGGGGTCGCTATATTGAGGTTTATGTTGATTTTGATATTGTTGGGAAGGGCTGGATTAGACATTTTTTAAATTTAAAATAAAGACGATAGAAAAGGAAAATGAGCGTTTATTATAATTAAAGTAAATTAATAATTTAAATTTCTTAACTTATTTTTTTTTTTGAATATTTTTGTTTTGTTTTTTTTCGCTTGTTTTGTGAATTTTTACTTATTTTTTTAAATTTGAAACTAAAAATTTTATTTTTCATACAAATAAAAAACTTTATCAACATATATATATATATTAAATTTTCTTGCATTAGAATACTCAATATTAGAACAAAAGAGGATTATCATCCGGTTTTTTTCCCATTATGGCAGTTATTGGATTTGGGATATTAAAGAAAAAATTCCTCTTGAAACTTTAAAAGGGTCTTATTTTTATCTGAAAACAAGTGGAGATTTTTAAAAGTCAGACGCCATTCCCGAACTAAAGAAAAAATAAAAGAAGTGCGAAATGTTTTACCATGTTTTTTAATATATTTTTTCATGACCGCTTCCTCGATAAATATTTTCCTTCATTGTTTTACAATAATTTTGTCAAAGTGCCTAACTCAAACTCAACGACCATTACAGCTAAAATGCCCAGGTTAAGAGACACAGTAGGGAAAAATAAAGAGATAGAATACTTAATTCTTTGAATAGTTATGGACCTACAAATTATATTGGTCCGAACTTTAGTACCCATCGAAATAGACAATTTATTCGGGTTTATTTGTATACAATGAAATTTTTCATTTAATAAGCATTATTATTCATATAACACTTTGGAATTTTATATATATTTTTTTTTTTTAAGTCCTTTTTAGTTGATTTTCTTTGGAACCTCCCAAAAGATATTTTGTAATTATTAAAACAAATAAAAAAGAGCTTCTTCATTTTCCTTCAAATACATTGTAAAACTTCATAGTGTTTTCTTTTATCACACCAGTTTTGGAGTGAAGATCATCCTCTATTATTTGTCGATTTATAATAATTAAAAATCTTATGCTTATTTAACCCATTGTAAGTGAGGCCAATCAACAAGTTGATTCAAGCAATTTGAACATTTTAAAAGAAGACTTCATAAAAATGCGGAATTTTTTTTTATGAATGTTTATTTTATAATATTAGCAAAATAAATCAATAATGAGTATGGACTTGAAGAAAGTTTTCAGTTTTTTTTAACCATTTTTTTATTTCTTTGTTAAAATATTCATCGATTGTTAGAAGAAATATGGAAGGTTTTTATTTTTTTTTTTCCGTGAAAATTTTTGTTTGTTTTCAACAATTTATATTTGAATATTTATTTTTAGAAAATACATTGCCTGACCGAAGAAAATGCCGATATGAGAGATTACTATTGATTTTTTATGCTCTCTTGCGACAAATGATCGAGGATTTAATACAGAAAAATTCAAATAATTATCAAAGAACATAAAAAAAAACAGTTATTCATGTTTTCTTTGAATTTTTTATTTTTCAGAGTTTCAGAAAGTGGATTATTCATTAAAAAAATGCTTTTAATATAGAAGTCATTATGAGTATGGTCAATAATCTCCATCCCCCAAAAAAATTAATTCTTTAAATTCGAGGTAGATTTTTTGTTTGGGGTTGGAAGCATTAAATAATGGGTTTTCAAATAAAATTTAATTCAGATCTTATTTGTTTTTTCTTCATTTTTTTTTCTTTTTTAAATGAAGAAGTTTGTTTTCAGGAAAGAAAATATGGAAATTCTTTCAGTTAAAAGCAAAAATAAAGAAAAAAAGAAAAGAAGATGTTTTTTTTTGAGTTTGATATATGAACTAAATCATATTAATATTTTTATGGTTTTTTGTCTTTGGTGTTTTTTGAGACCTTAGAATTTTATTTCTTGTCTGCTCCTTTTTTGTCTCCCTTCTTTTTTGGTGCGGCGAACATTTTTGTGAGTTGGGTTGAAAGAATTGAGTTTTTGTTTTGAGGGCTTTTGGAATAATTATTGCAGGTTTCGGCGCCTATTTATAGCTGATTTCGATTTTCTTTCTAGAAAAAACAAATTTATCCTTAAACTTTCTAGAAACAATAATTTATCCAGAAATTTTCTAGAAAAAAATAAAAGTTTCTGGAAAGATTTTTCCTTTTGGAAAAAGGCTTCTCTCTATTATGGAGGCCAAAAAACTAATTTTTAATCGAATGAAT
>Ga0302186_10003859_pt1 | contig 10758 bp, 9 predicted proteins | sample II_Bog_E1_2_FD_198782 | JGI IMG/M metagenome (GOLD analysis project Ga0302186, IMG submission 198782) | Peat permafrost microbial communities from Stordalen Mire near Abisko, Sweden - II_Bog_E1_1 | ecosystem: Environmental > Terrestrial > Soil > Wetlands > Peat | place: Sweden: Abisko, Stordalen...
ACTTTTTTAAAATTGGCAGAAGAAAAATGGACTTCGCTCAAAAGCGAAAAAAATATTTTTACCAGGAAAAGCAAAACGCAGGATTATCTGTTGCAGAAGGGGTTTGAGCATGAAATGATAAACGGATTCTTTAAGAACTCCGGCTGAAATCGGCCGCTTCAGCCTGAATTATTGCGGCAATCCGTTAACTTTATTAATTTACATCCATTCATGTCAACACTCACCATAACTACCATTCAAACCCATCTTCACTGGGAAGACAAAAATTCAAACCTGAAAATGTTTGAAGAAAAAATCAATGGAGTCAAAGAAAAAACCGAGCTTGTTATCTTACCTGAAATGTTCAGCACTGGCTTTGCAATAAACCCGGAAAAGCTTGCCGAAAGAATGGATGGAGCTACTGTTGCATGGATGAAAAGAATCGCTTCTGAAAAAAATATCATCCTCACCGGGAGCATTATCATTGAGGAAGATGCGAAATATTTCAACCGGTTGGTATGGATGCTCCCGAACGGCCAACATGGTTATTATGACAAGCGCCATCGCTTTGCTTTTGCAGGCGAAAATGAAAAATATACCGCCGGCAATAAGCGGCTCATCGCATCAGTAAAAGGATGGAAAATAAATCTGCTTGTATGCTACGATTTGCGCTTCCCTGTGTGGTCCAGGCAATCGCCTCATCACGAAAATAAAGCCGGGCTTGAGTTTGATGCGATCATTTATGTTGCCAACTGGCCGGAGCGCCGCAACAATGCGTGGAAAAGCTTACTGGTAGCAAGAGCAATCGAAAACCAGTCTTATGTGATTGGGGTAAACCGGATCGGGGAAGATGGTGGTCGTCTTTATCACAGCGGAGATTCAATGATTGTCGGGCCGCTTGGAGAGGTTTTATATCATCAGGAGCACAAGGAAGACGTTTTCACATATACTTTGCATAAAGAAAAACTGGAAGATGCCCGTTCAAAATTTCCTTTCTGGAAAGATGCTGACGACTTTTTTATACAGCCATAATATCATTGCTCAAAGAATAATCCAACATGCCAACAGCCTTTATCGCCAATCAAATTTTTGACGGATACGAAACAGTAAGTGGCAAAGCTATTTTGGTGGACGATGGAGTAGTTATTGATATTGTAACATCAGTAAATATACCTACCCGGTATAATAAAAAAGATTTAGGAAAAAATTTAATCGCACCTGCATTTATAGACCTCCAGATTTATGGAGGCAATGGAAAACTATTTTCGACAGAACTAACGACCGGGTCGCTCGAAGCTACCTACGAATATTGCCTTCAGGGTGGTTGCACCCAATTCATGATAACAATGGCAACCAATTCCATTGAAAAGTTTTTAAAGGGGATTGATGTTATAAGACAATACTGGTCAGAAGGGGGGAAAGGCTTGATGGGGCTGCACTTGGAAGGACCTTATATCAACTCTGCAAAAAAGGGAGCTCATATTGAGAAGCATATCAAAAAGCCAACGATTGAAGAAGTGAATATGCTTTTGCAAAAAGGCAAAAATGTTATTAAGATAATGACGCTTGCTCCTGAACAATGCGATAAAGAAATTATTAAATTGCTATTAAGGAATAAGATTGTTGTTTCTGCCGGGCATACCAATGCAACATATCATGAGGCAATAAATGGTTTTATTGCCGGCATTCCGGTGGCCACGCATTTATTCAACGCCATGTCTCCGCTGCAGGGCCGGGAGCCAGGTATGGTCGGAGCTATTTATGATTCGGGTGTAATGAGCAGCGTTGTGTGCGATGGTGTTCATGTTGATTTTGCCTCTGTGCGTATCAGCAAAAAAATAATGAAAGAAAAATTATTCTTCATTACTGACGCGGTGGCCGAAATCCTGCACGGGGAATACCAGCATGTATTCAAGGGTGACCGTTATACTTTGCCCAACGGGATTTTGTCTGGTTCTGCATTGACGATGCTGCAGGCCGTAAAGAACGGGGTTGAAAAAGCTGGCATTGATTTAGAAGAATCTTTGCGAATGGCATCGTTATACCCTGCTAGGGTCATGAACAAAGATCAAATTTCCGGTTGCATCAAGCCCGGATCAGCCGCGGATTTTGTGGTTCTTGATGAACTACTGAATCTCGAAAGAGTGGTTGTTGGGGGAGAATAGTATTATCTGATAGAGGCATTATTGCTTTGGGCCTTTGCGTGAATAATTTCAGTTGCTTTCACTGTTTTAAAATCAACCCCTTTTCTTATTGCTTCTACTGTTGGTTGCACAACTACATCAGGCATTACGCCATGTCCATCTTTAACACGGTTTTTATCAACAACCAGCCTGAATTTGGGCAAGCGGAATTGCAGACCAGTATTTGGCAGCGTTACATCCGGTATCATCCAGGCATTGTTCCCATAGTAACCGCCGCCAGTTTCTTCGCCCACTAGCGTTACATTTTTCTGTCCTTTCACTGCGCCTGCAAATAATGTGGTTGCAGAAAAAGAATTGCCCCCGATAAGCAGATACACATCTCCGTTGAAATGGTGATTTTTTTTAGGGTTAAAATAATGCCTTTCAAAATAGCCGAAATGATATTTCCCATCATCTCTTTTACTGGTAACAAAAAACATCAGCGTTTCGTACCAAAAACTTTTGCCTATATATTTATCATAACGGCTGCTTCTGGTAACTGCATACAAAGAATCGGCAATCTTAAATTTTTTATCTATAATATATTTAGTAAGCAGTGTTGAGTTGGTAGCATCACCTCCGCCGTTAGAGCGCAAGTCAATCATCAGGTTTTGGATATGCTTTTCATCGAGGGTTTTAAATGATTGACGAAAAAAATTTTTAAGGCGATTGCCGTTTGAAAATGTGTTCAAGGTCATGAAAGCAGTGCTGCCCATGGTGTCTATCTGTATATTTCTGGTGTTAAATAATTGCTGACGTTTTCTTTCTTTTTTGCTCACATCATGGAAATGCATTTTTTCTTCATGGCCATTTTTTATTGTATCTGCTAATGGGTTATATACTGGGATAATCACTTCTTTTTCATTTCCATTGTTGTCATAATAAAAAATATCAAGGTTGTCTTTCAGGCCAAAAATATTTTTATACCAAATGCCAAAATTAAAGCCATTGCTTAGAGACTGATATTTCCCCGTCTGGCTGTGCCCATCTGTAACCATAAAATTGAACAAGGTGTCTCTTAACTGGAGGCTCGTTAGCCCATTGATGCTTTTTATCACGGTGCCTCTTCTCAATATCGAATCTTTTCGGTTAATGTTGGCCGTTACGATCATCGTATCGTTCCACAACTTCATGCCCAGCGGGAAAAGCTTTTGCTTAGCTGTGTCAAGATATTCATTAAATTTTCTGGAGCTTCTTACTGAAGTGTGGCCACAACTGACTTTTGCGATAACGTAACTCAGCAGGTTGCGGAACTGTGTTTCGGTCATTGAATCGCCGATCTGCGAATAGCCTTTGTCAAAGAAATAATCCATGCTGTCTTTGGGTGTGTACCAATACAAGCCCGGGTGTGAATCTTCTAAAACATCCCTGAATATTTTGTAATCGCTTTGCAGTTCTGAAACGGGATATTTTTTTGAAGGATTGAATACTTCTTTGCTTGTTTTGCAAGAAAAAGAAAACAAGAGTGCTGCCCAATAAAAGAGGTATGTGATTTTTTTCATCTGCGCCGTACCTTTTTAACGAAAAGCATTCCAGCCCTGCGCGGTAATATCAAACGTATTTCCTCCTTTGGTTATTATCTTTTGTCCTTTTTCTGGCTCAGTCATAAACCCAATCACGCTGATTTGCTCATTCAGCAGGAGTTTTTCATGATCGTTTTGAGACATCGTGAATAATAACTCATAATCTTCACCACCGCTCAAAGCGCAAGCTGTTGGATCAAGCTCAAATTGGAATGCGGCGTTTCGTGTTTCTTCGGAAATGGGAATTTTTTCTTCGTAAATCACACAGCCCAATTCGCTTTGCCGGCAGATGTGCAATATTTCAGAGCTCAATCCATCGCTGATATCCATCATGGAAGTGGGAGTTATTTCTGAATCGCCTAAAAAATCGATGATATCTTTTCTTGCTTCTGGTTTTAACAATCGTCCAATCACATATTTTTGATCTTCAAGATCCGGTTTGACTTGCGGGCTTTCTAAAAAAATCTTTTTTTCTCTTTCCAAAAAAACAAGACCCAGGTATGCTCCCCCCAAATCTCCGCTGCAACAAATCAAATCTCCTTTTCGCGCTGTACTTCGTTTTACAAATCTATCCGGCGATACTTCTCCAATCGCAGTCACGGAAATAATAAATCCTTTTTGAGAAGATGCTGTATCTCCGCCAATCAAGTCAACTGCATATTTTTCGCATGCTGCGTACACTCCTTCATAAAACTCATCAATGGCTTCCAGGCTGAACCGATTGCTGATGCCAAGGCTAAGCGTGATTTGCGTTGGCAAGGCATTCATCGCATAAATATCGCTGATATTTACAATCACTGATTTGTAGCCAAGATGTTTCAATGGCGTATATGCCAGATCAAAATGAACGCCTTCAATCAGTAAATCGGTAGTAATTACTGTTTGTTTTCCAAAGTGGTCAATCACTGCGGCATCATCGCCTACACCGACAATAGAAGATGCATTTTGCAATTCAATATTTTTTGTGAGATGCTCTATCAGTCCGAATTCACCGAGCGATGATATTTCTGTGCGAGATTCCATTTGCTAATTTTATAATACGAATTGAATTCCAGGATATGCGTTATCGTTAATATTTAATTTTATTTTCTACTCTCATTAATCTGCCTAAATCCCCATTTAGCCAACTTCACCATTCACCCATTTCAACAGCTCATCATGAATTTTACCATTGGTCGCCACAATGCGGTGCTGGTAAGGAGAATAGCTTCCGCCGGTGAAGTCTGAAACCCTTCCACCAGCCTCCTCAACAATCAAAAAGCCGGCAGCACTGTCCCAAGCCTGCAGCTTGTGCTCATAAAAACCATCAAAGCGGCCTGCTGCAACCCAGCAAAGATCCATCGCTGCAGAGCCAAGCCGACGAACTGGAACACCTTTCCTTATCAGTCTTGAAAATACTTCGAGCGGGCCATTGGGCTGATCAAGATAAGTGTAAGGAAACCCTGTGACCAGGCATGCTTTTGAGGTTTCTGTTTCGTCGCTTACTCTTATGATATTATCGTTCAGCGTTGCGCCAAAACCTTTTTGCGCAAAATAAAATTCATTGATAAACGGATTGTACACTGCGCCCATTATTATGTCCCCACCCTGCTCAATGCCAATCGAAACGCAACATATTGGTATGCCATGGGCAAAATTCACAGTGCCATCAATTGGATCCACGATCCATTTGAAACTTGAATCAGTAGCGATCTCACCAGCTTCCTCGCTTAAAATAAAATGATCAGGGTAATCACTTTTAATGATTTCAAAAATGGCTCTTTCGGAAGCATGGTCGGCCTCTGTCACCAGGTTATTAATGCCTTCTTTGTTTGAGATTTTAAATTCTTTCTGGAAATATTCCTGCATCACTTTTGCCCCGGCCTCAACAGCTTTAATCAAGGTTGATTTTATCATGACGCAAATATATACCACGCATACCCCGTCTCCAACTATTACCTGTTTATGCTGCTCATAAAGCTCTCCGGATATGGCAAGCCAGCAGCAATATCTTTGGGCGCAATGCTATCAATCTCTCGTCTTTCTATTTCTGTGAAGCTTACTTTTACTGCGACTATATTTTATTCTCTTGATCCCCCGGATTGGGAAAATATGATCTCCTTGTGCCAACACCAAGCCAGTACCAATTGGGAGGCTGGGCAATTTTTTCTGGAAGCCAATTGCTCAATCTTTGTTACTGATTCCAGATTCTTTTCAAAATTTTCGCCCGGAAAGCGGAGTGTAAAACGCCGGTAGTCTCCTGTTGCAAGATCATCGAATTTTTATATTTGCTCTGTCAAAAAAACCCCCAAGCGGGCTGTAGGCGACAAATGCAACGCCGAGTTCTTTGTACGTTTGCAATATTCCATCTTCCGGATCACGACCCCATAAAGAATATTCTGTCTGGACTGCAGTAATAGGGTGAACAGCATGTGCCCTTTTCAGTGTAGCTACAGAAACTTCAGACAACCCAATACCTTTTATTTTTCCCTCTTTTACTAACCAGGCCAATGGTTCAACCGTTTATTCGATAGGCGCGCCCAGATCAACACGATGCTGATAACACAAATCAATCGTTTCGATGCCCGGTCGATTCAAACTCAATTCAATAGAAGATTTCACGTATGTTGGTTTTCCGTTTACGCTTCTGTTTGCAGGTTATTCGGGTCTCGCACAATGCCAAATTTTGCGGCTATTGTAAGCTTTTTCCCTTATTCGCTTTGCCTAATAGTTCTTCGTTGATACATGAACCATACATATCTGCTGTGTCACAAAGGGTTATGCCCAATTCAATGCCTCGCTGAATAGTCCTCATTGAATCTTCATCATTGCGTGAGCCATAGAATTCGCTCATGCTCATGCAACCCAGACCCAACTCCGAAACATACAAACCCTGAGAGTCTAATGATTTTTTTCATCATAAACCCTCAAAACAGATCAATGTTAGGGCTGTTTTGCTTGTCAATTTTCAATATTGGGCATTCGCTCAAAAAACTCTTACTTCGTATTCACTATTCTATTCAACCGTGACGCTGTCTATTATCATTGTTAATTACAACGTAAAATTTTTTCTGGAGCAGTGCCTTTGCTCGGTTAAAAAAGCAATTGATAGAATGGAAGCAGAAGTAATTGTAGTAGATAATAATTCTTCAGATGGAAGCATGGGTTATATCCAACCAAAATTCCCCTGGGTAAAATTTATTCTGAACCCGAAAAATGAAGGGTTTTCGAAAGCAAATAATCTGGCTCTTTCAGATGCAAAAGCAAAATTTGTTTTATTCCTGAACCCGGATACAATCGTTGCTGAGGATAGTTTTGAAAAATGTATTTCGTTTTTAGAAACATGTCCGCAAGCGGGTTCCGTTGGTGTTAAAATGATTGATGGCAGGGGGAAATATTTGAAAGAATCTAAGCGGGGCTTTCCTACCCCTTGGGTTTCTTTTTGCAAACTTTCAGGATTGACTGCTTTATTTCCCCGTACTAAATTTTTTTCCAGATATTATCTTGGCTATTTAAATGAAAAAGAAAATCATGAGATAGACATCATTTCCGGCGCGTATATGATGGTAAAAAAGAAAGCCTTAGATAAGACTGGTGGCTTCGACGAAAGATTTTTTATGTATGGAGAAGATATTGACCTAAGCTATCGGATTCGTATGTCCGGATTTAAAAATTATTATCTCGCCGAAACCACTATTATACATTTTAAAGGAGAAAGTACAATAAAAGATTTAAAAAATATAAAGTTATTCTATCAGGCTATGAGCATTTTTGCACAAAAGCATTTTTCAAAACACCCTATATCTTTTATAATAATACAAGCTTCTATCTGGATATATCGAGCGCTTGCCGCAGTAAAAAATATTTTGCCCCGAAAAAGTACAATACAAAATATGGAAAGCCTGAAATTTTATTTGGTGGGAGATGGACAAAGCAAAATTGCACTCGGAAAAATAATTTCGGTAGAAAATGAAGTTGGAGCTAACAATATTATTTTTTGCGAAGGCGAAAAACTTTCTTTTAAAAAAATTATAGAGATCTTCCAAAAAAAGCCAAAAATCTCCAGTTTTTTTATTCACGCTTTTAACAGCAGTTACTTTATTGGAACTATGATAAAGTGAAAACAGCACTTCTGTTTTGCTAAATCCTAAGGGAGTTCCTCCTTTCTTTCTTTTTTACAAAATTGGTTATGCTACTGTAAGTAATCAATAAAATTATAGCTAAGAAAAATAGCCACATCACAACAAGCAAAGGTGTGCCTGCAAAGACTTCCTCCTGAAAAAAGCCCTGATCCAGCAACCAGTTCATTCCTTTGGAAACGAACAGTTTTTCCAGGAGATTTGGAACTAAGAGAAATAGAGGAATCAATATTAATTTTTCTTTGACTCCCTTGATCATATTTATTGCTCTTAATATAGGGGGAATTGTCAAAATTAAAACAATGATCAAAGAAGATATGGAAACGACAAAATGATTACTTCCATCCGGCTTTTGATAAAGCTTTCGCATCGCTTCAGTAATATCCCCGCCTCCGCCAGCCGCTGCCAAAACATTGACAAAAGGATTTGCAGCAAATAATAATGTGAATCCAAAAGATTTTGTTCCTGCCGGCTGAATCCTACCCATTAAAGACCAGGCTATCCAAACCAAAGAATAAGTTAACGCTGGCCCTGCCAGCGTTGTGAGCACTAAAATCTTACCTGTAGCATCACAATTTTCACAAAGAGTCCAATTATCAAAAGTTTTAGTCCCAAAACATCCGCAAATCCACTCCGATGCAAAAACATGCGCCCAATCATGCAGCTCCTGAATTAAAAATAGCATTGATAAGAAAGCAAGCAGAAAGATAGCGGAGAATTTTATTTTCATTAAATAAATATAGGCAAATTCATAATTTTCTCTCTTTTTGCGGTTTATAAATTCTGAAATTATTTTTGCATACACAAAGACTATACTTTTAATTTGCCTGTTTACAAATTATTATTAAAACATTATCAACTAACACCAATATCTTGATAACTGAAAAATTGGTTAACAAACTGGGCTTATCATTGTCGTTTCTGTTAATAAAAAAAGAAGAACTCCTTCATTTTAGTATCCTGAAATTGCCAATGGGTAATAACAACATTTTTGTCATGGTTTACTTAACAATGTAATCAAACAATAGTTATCACCTCTTCTTTTAATCTACAGGTGTGCATAAATAGAGATTTTGTTTAACAGGGAAAGAGTTTATGCTGTGAATATTTTGTGCATGACTGTGAATAAAATTGATTTTATAAAAAAACAACAGACGCGCTAATTTCTTGCTAACAAATACACACTTATAATAACAATAGGTAATTTTATAAAATTGTAAAATATTAAATACTATGAAAGATATTAACATAGATTCTGCTATCTCGTTGTTGCCGCAACTCGGCTTTATAAATGTAGAAATAGATCCTCGGATTGACTTGTTTGGTGAAATTGAGAGGCTAAAGAAGGAGAAAAACGCGATTGTACTCGCACACTATTACCAAGACCCAGACATTCAGGACGTTGCAGACTACATTGGAGACAGCCTTGGGTTGGCTCAACAAGCTGAAAGGGCAAACGCCGAAATGATTGTTTTCGCAGGCGTTCATTTTATGGCAGAGACAGCAAAAATTTTGAATCCAAAAAAGAAGGTGTTGCTACCTGACCTTAGAGCAGGATGTTCTCTTGCTGATTCTGCGCCTGCGAACTTGTTCAGTGCATTCAGGGATAAGTATCCTGAACATATTGTTATTTCTTATATTAATTGTTCTGCTGAGATTAAAGCGTTAAGCGATATAATATGTACATCGAGCAATGCAGAAAAGATTGTGGAATCGCTTCCTGTAGATCAGGAAATTATTTTTGCACCTGACAAAAACCTTGGAGCCTATTTAATAAAGAAGACAGGTCGTAGTATGGTTCTGTGGAACGGCGCCTGTATGGTTCATGAGATCTTTAGTTTTGAGAAGATTATGAAGTTAAGAGTCAGACATCCAGCGGCAAAGCTGATTGCCCATCCAGAATGTGAAGAGCCGATTTTGAGAATTGCTGATTATATTGGATCAACAACTGGGCTGCTTAATTATACTAGGGACGATGAATCGCAACAGTTTATTGTTGCCACAGAGGCTGGTATTCTACATCAGATGCAGAAACAATCGCCGGAAAAGATTTTCATCCCTGCGTCGCCATCGGGTAATTGTGCATGCAATGACTGTCCACATATGAAATTAAATACTTTAGAAAAGCTGTATTTGTGTATGGAATATGAGATGCCTGAAATTGTAATGGATGAGAACATATTAAATGCTGCTCGCAAGCCTATTAGGCGAATGCTTGATATTAGCAAGAAATATGATTTGTAATAGTTAGCGGCCAAGATATATCATTAGGATCTGAATGTCTGTAGGGTTCACTCCGCTTATTCTGCTTGCATGTCCCAATGTGCTGGGCTGCACCTGTTTGAGCTTTTGTAATGCTTCTGTCGACAGGGATGTTATTCTGTCGAAGTTGAAATTTTTAGGAATTGTGAGGCCATCTAATTCACTTGCTCTTTGTGCAAGCTGTATTTCTTTATTAATGTACACTTCATACTTAATTTGAATTTCTGCTTGCTCGAGTGATTCGCAAGCGTAATTTTTTAAAGCGTCACTTAATCTTGGGATTGCAGTTGAAAGAGACATAATATCTATGTCTGGTCTCAGCAATAATTGTATAGCTTTTTGTTTCTGCAGAAGAGGTGAGTTGTTCCTTTCATTTAAGTAGTTCTCAGTTTCGCTAACTTCAACTGAGAACTGTTTTAGAATTTCTTTTATCTTTTCAACACTCTGTTTTTTTTGAGTTACTTTAGTCATACGTTCATAGGAAGCAAGTCCTAATTTATAACTCTTTTCAGTAAGTCTTAAATCTGCATTGTCTTGGCGTAAAAGTGTCCTGAATTCTGCTCGGGATGTAAACATTCTGTAAGGCTCTTCAGTACCTTTGCTGACAAGGTCATCAATTAAAACACCTATATAGGCCTCGCTTCTTGTAAGGATAAAAGGCGCTGAATTTTTTGTTTTTAGGTGGGCATTTAC
>Ga0302186_10003862_pt1 | contig 10756 bp, 15 predicted proteins | sample II_Bog_E1_2_FD_198782 | JGI IMG/M metagenome (GOLD analysis project Ga0302186, IMG submission 198782) | Peat permafrost microbial communities from Stordalen Mire near Abisko, Sweden - II_Bog_E1_1 | ecosystem: Environmental > Terrestrial > Soil > Wetlands > Peat | place: Sweden: Abisko...
AATATAATTTTTTTTTTTTTAAGTTTTAATGTAACAAAAGTATTTTTTGTATTTTTTTTTTTAAAAAAAAAAGATTTTTGGGAAAAAAAATTTTAAAAAAATATTTAGTTGCCAAAACTTTTTATTTGCCTATAAAAATATTTGTTTTTTTGAAATAAATTTAACGAGATGAATAAAACCGTTGTTTTAAGTTTGTTGTTTTAGGTAATTATTAATTTGGAAGAAATTTTTATTTTTTTAAAAATTAAATTTCGGAATTAATTGATTTTGCAAAATTATTACGAACATTTTGGACCAAACTAGAATGGAAATTTTTTTAGAAACTAATAAATTAAAAAAAAAATGGGTATTTTTTCATAATCTGTGCAAAATACGAACTCTAAATCATTGTAAAGGATTAAAATATATTGTTTTTTTGAAAATGATCAAAAAATTTAATTCTAATACTTAAATTTACAACAATAAAAACCTCTAAAATTAATACATATTCATTCAAACAATGCTCTTAATTCCTTAAATCTGCTTTTTTTGATATTTTTTCTTTGTATTCCCAAGTTCTCCTTTGCAATTTTCTCCTTCCTCCTATTTTGTCTTCTTTTCGCTTCCAATTCGTGCAAAAAGTTTTCCTCTTTCAGTTCCTGATATTCAAAAGTCTTATCAACATAACAACTTCTCGTGAGAATTCTTCTGTTTTTCTGTTCTTTTTTTTCCTGATTCTTCCTTAATCTTTCCCTTAAATTGCTTCTTCTGTCATTATATTCCTCTACACTCCTTATAGCATTCCTATTGTTCCGCACAATATTAACTCCATTCCCTTGAGTCCTTGAACATTGTGAACAAAACCATTCTTCCTCGGGGATTCGATCCAAAGGTGGGTTCATGCAATATGTATGACATACAAAAAAATTGCATTTGTCACAAATCAACAACAAATGATCATTGTCATTCTTCTCGCAAATTTCACAAACTTCATCGGTTTCTTGAAAAAAAAAGTTTAGAAAAATATAACTAACACTTTCTACCACTCAGCTCATCATCAGTTTCCTCATCGAAGTCAAGTTTTTTTGGCTCGATTTTTATAATTTCTTGTTGATTCAACAGCCCTTTTTTTGAAATTTGGAGAAATTCCTCCTTGCAAAGAGGGCAAGTGTTAGTGTATTGAGCCCAATTCTTTATACAGGTCAAACAGAAAACATGGGAACATTTCAAATGGCCTTCATTTTGGTCAAGGTTACCTTTAGAATTAATTTAATTTTTCAATTTTTTTCTTGTGACTTACCGAGACAAATGGGGCATAAATCTCTAACTTTTTGTGTTTTTTCACTACCATCTAACATCATCCTTGAAAATCTCCTTAAAGTCTTTAATCTTTCAGATCGAGTCCAAGACCCAGGAATTGAAGACTCTTCTTTTTTTGCTGATAGTAAAGACTTGTTGAAGTAAAAGTCGGAAACCGCTTCAGCTATGGGATATTAAAGAAAAGAGTCGTTTTTTTATGTGTTTTAAATTTAAGAGATTTTGGGAGTTTTTTAGTACTTTTTGGGAGAGATGTTTGTGAAAAGTCGCTTGAGTTGAATTTGAAGGCCTCTTGATCGAAGCTGGGGGTGAAAAAGATAGAAGAGTTCATTGAAAAGATGGAAGGGCCAATTTTTCAAAACAAAGGCTTTTGTTTATAAAAGAATTTGAAATTTTTCCAATCAAGAATAAAGCGATATTTTTAAAAGAAAGAAAGAGGATAGATAAAATTTTAAAAAATATACCCGGACATTTAGAAATTAAATAATTTAAAAAAGGCCTTCCAAAGTTAAAATACATGTAATAAGAAATGACATAGAATTTATGTTCGAATTTATCAGAAAAAAGAGCGAAAAACTCAAAAATTTGAGATTTTAGCAAAACAATCATCATTTTATTTATATATATGCCAATTGAATAAGTTTTTTTCATTTCTTCATTAAGTTTTTAATTAATAACTAATATAAAATTAAGGTTTCTAACTAATATAAAATTAAGCAAGAAAGTAATATTTTATTATTCCCTAAAATTCCCAAATTGACATAAAACAATAAATGATTAAATTTTCGTGAGCAAATTATCAGTTTGAGTATATTTAATAGTCAACTTTGGTCTAATTTTCTTGATCCTCACATCAAGCCAATAACTCAGGCTGCATTCCTGTTCTAAATAAAGAGTATGTAATTTCGGGAAGCTATCGCTTTTCTTGAAAACAGCCTCTATGAACATTCCTTTTGGAGGGTATTCCTGTAGGTTATCATCGCAACTGTTTTCTGAATGTTCGAAATGGCCCAAATGTAAAATTCTTATATTCATATGCTTGCTTAATCCAAGAAGAGAAGTCGATTTGACCCAACTATTTCCTGCGAAATTCACTTCTTCCAACAAAGGACATTCAGTTTTGAAAATAGAAAGATCTTCTTGTAAAATACATTCTCTGAGGTTCAAAACTTTAAGTTTATGCAGGTTTTTCGCTATAAATATATGGGCATTCTCACGAAATTTACGAGTATAATTTATAGCTAATTTCTCTATATTAGGACAATTTTTCAAGTTTTCGAGGCCTTCATCACTGATCTTGGAACATTTCTCGAAACAATTACGAATTATTTCCAATTGTTTAAGGTTTTTGTCGAAGCGACGGGCTAGAAGCTCGATGGTTTTATTTCCGATGCGAGAACTATATTCGATGCGGATTATTTCCAGGTTGCACTTGAGATTTTTCAAGGCTTGAAACCCCTCGATTGAGAAATTGTTGTTATAATTCCGAGGTTCACCTCCAACTTCTAATCTCTTCAAATTGAGACAATATTTGGCTAGATAAGCGAAAATGTTGTTAGTCAAATATGGACATCTTAATAAAGTGAGGGTTTCTATAACAAATCAATCAATCATTAATTAAAAAACAAGAAAAATGACCTAAATCTGTATAATTAGGCAGAAGGATTGTAAAAGATTTGTCATTGATGGGACTTTTGTTTAAAAAGAGCTCCCTCAGGTTCGGTAAATGAATAGTTAACGCCTTGAGCTCATTATCATCGAAAACTTTGGATCTTCCATTGGTGTTGTTAAGTTCAAGTTTTCTTAATGTGGTGAGTTCTTTAGGGAACATATTCGCAAAGTCCAAATTCAAATTATTCAATTGCAAATGCTCTAAACTTTCTGTTATCATCATCAAAAGACTTTAAAATTAATATAGTTTCTTTCGAAAATCTTAATAATTGTACTATGCAGTGTCTGATATGGAAATAGTGTCTGGAAGACATAGTTTTTTAAGTTTTTTACCTCGACCCACCAATTTAATTATGTTCATAGAATTCACTTTCTTCGGCAAAGAAACCAAATCCATAATTCTGAAGATATCAGCCTCAGTTTCAATAATTTTCTTCCATGATTTACATACCCGCAACATCACGAAAAGCTCTACCACATTCAAAAAACGAAAAATGTGAACGAAAATAGATTGTGTGACTATTTGAACCGAGCCTTTCATCATATATTTCACGGGTTTTTGACTTAAGGATTTGTGAGGAGACGAAATTTTTGCTGGGACTTTGATTTGAGTGTATATTTCATTATATTGAGAAAATCTTTTGGAGAACTCAGGAGCAACTGGACTCGGGATGTGATTCATTACGAGAGGAAATGAAATTGTTATGAGGAAAGTTTCAAATTAAAAAAATATTGAATTTATTTTCAGGTTTTTTATTAAAATTCAAAGTTTTTTGCAAAACTCGATGGTTTTATTTGTTCTATTTAAAAAAAGAAGTTTGAAAAAAATTTAGATTCGAACTCTGGAAAACTCTGATTGATATTTATACAAGATCTGTCAGACTTCATTTCAATTAATTTTAAGAGCTCTGGTGCTATTTCTTGATACCAAATTATGTATAATTTCCAAGAAAAATTTGTCTTCATCATCCTGATTCTTCTTATAGCTATAGAATTCCTTCTCATCATTATCTATCACCCTTGTTTATAACCGTTTAAAAGAAAAATCTCTTACTTTCAAGCACGATAGCCTTATTTAAAGAAGTGCTGACATCAAATTTCAAATAGATCTTTAATTTGTTGAAATATTCCTCATTTATGACAATAGGCTTTTTTTCGAATTCCATTTTCTTCATCTGGAGAGTTTCAAGGAGTTTGTGTCTAATTTGAGTGCAAGAATCCTTTTTCTAATCGAAAAAAATCGTGTTTTTTAATTAGAACTCAGATTTTAAATAAAAACTGATGCTTTCAAAAGAAAAGGATGATGGATAAGATCTGAGGTTTTACTGAATTGAGCACAATAAACATAAAATTCCTTTGGATTTTAATTTTATGGTTTTTTTAAAGAAGTTAACCCATACCTCGCTTTCGTTATTGAGCTCATCAGCATATTCCAACCTCAGGTTGAGCCCTTTTTTAATGAACATATGAAGAGGAATGTCTGGTTTTGCTATGGTCACTATGCGACTTTGTTTAGAATCTAACACGATCAGTTTAATGTTTTTCTATGAGAAATTGATGAAGAAATTAATTAAAATAAGGAAAGAAATACTTTGTTTTTATGATTATATCCGATTTCTGACAGGAAACAGGGATCTTGAACCACTATATTAAGAAATTCACTCACCAATATCGATTTCAAAAGCGAATGCTCCATGATTTTGCTGAGACTGTTATCTTGGAAGTAAAATACAATCTAAACAACATAAATTCTCAGCTTAATTCGATAGATAATTAGCTATAAATAAACCTTCAATAGGAATTTTGACTCCAAATCCGAGATTTTTATCACTGAAGGCTCGACATATATTTTATCTTCAAACTTGATCTGTAAGCAAGATTTTTTCATATTTTCTAAAAAAACTTAGTATCTTCAAGTAAAATTACCAGATGTTCAAGCGTTTTCTCCTCAATTTCAATGACATCTTGGTACCCGCCGTTTCTTTTGCCCTTAACTTTCAACAAAATATTTTCAGAATCTATTTCCTGAAACTCTTCAAACACCTCTTTAATATGTGAAATTATCTAATAATTAACATTTTACATTTATAATCTTATTAAAAAAACCTCTTGATAACCCAAATTCAATTTCAATAGACTTTTTTGTTGATTGTTGGTGATGGAGGAAATGAAATTCACATAACCTTTATCTTCAAGTTCCAAAAAGTATTGTTCAACAGACCTTGAAAGCAGAGTTTTAAGAACAGGAAAAAAGTTTTTTTTAAAAAAAGGGAATAGTATGTACTTATCATCATCATCCACCACTATAATTGCTCCATTTTCCAAAACTTCCATTATTTGCTCCTGCATTCGGGATTGCAACTCCTCGATTTGAAAGGAAGCGGTCTCTTTGTAAAGACTTAGCTTTTTGCTGCTAAGGGTAAATAAAATTTGATCGTCGTAATTATTCTCGATTCGGGATTGAATTTCTTCGACAAGAGCAGTTTTCTATGAAAATTTGAGGTATGTTAAATTGTTAAAAATATTAAAAATATTTAAAAATGTTAAAAAATGTTAAAAAATGTTAAAAAATGTTAAAAAATGTTAATAAATGTTAAAAATGATAAAAAATGTTAAAAAATGTTAAAAAAACTCAATAAATGTTAAAAAATATTAAAAAAATGAATAAAATGATAAAAAAATTATCAAAAATTTAATTTATTGAAATTACGTCAAAGAACTCATAAGCAAAGAACTTGAGACAATTTTTTTCCTTTTGGAATTTCTAAAAACTTGAATCAATTATATTTAATATTAAAATTCACACCTTGAGGAAAACAACATAATAGTTCTCCCGACTAATATTAGTGAACATTTCTTCCAATTCTTCCTGTTTTTGTTTCTCATTAAGCACATTCTTAGCTTTGGAGTGATTTTTCGCGAAAGTCAATTCATTTTTCTCTTCTTTCTCATCGATCATATTTGAATGTTTCTTGTTTTTTTTTTGTTCGAAAATCATACGATCTCTTGATGATATGGGAAGGACGAGAAGTAGAGGGTGTGTTGTGGGAGCTTTCATGCCCAAATAAGCATTTTTTAGTGTGATGTTGCAGGGTTGGTTGTTATTGTTGCTTTTAAAGTATCGGTTGAGGGGCATCACCTTGGTTTTGTTATCCGACATGTTCCATTGGATTTTATAGACAATGAATTCTTGCTGATCGGAAAAAAATGTAAAAATATAAAAAATTTGTTCATTTTATTAAGAAAAAGTACTTGTTTCATGCCAATTTCCTCACTGAGATCCTCATTGAATTTTGACAAGGAAGTGGTTTTATTGACCCATCTCTTATATCGATTTTTCTTGCTTTCGATGAATTCGAAACGGAATTGTTCATCGTACATTCCCTTTCTGAAGAACACCATCCCTGGCTGTTGATAGTTTTCTCTGAGGATTTCAAATGAGGTGAAATATACCTTCATCAATTCAGTTTTTCTTTTCTTTTAATTCAAAATTAATTTCTTACAATTTATTTTAGATAAAAACCTTTTCTTCCTCTTCCTTTTGCAATTTGTAGTCAATTTCTCTTAATCGTTGAGGGATTTCCTCATCAATTACTTCATTGAGAAGATCTTTAATGGAATCCTCTCGGAGATAGATCAACATATAGGCGGTTGTGATGTTTTTGATTTCATTTTCTTCAATTAGTTTCGTGATCTTGTTATATTTGGCATCAGTGAAAGTGCCTCCAAAATTGCTGTTGAAGACCTGATACTCGTAAGCCTTTTCAACCACATCATCATTGAATTTCAACCAATGACCCATTTTCGGACGAATAAAAGCATAATAATGTCCTGAGCTGCTACCTTCTCCACTATGAACCAGAACACTGAAAAGTTTATAAAAGTATTTTTTGGAATCATCATCTACAAAACGGTTCAAATCGACTTTTTCATCATATTGGAATTTGGAGGTGATCTATTTAATACATAATATAATCATATTTGATTAGAAAAATATCTCATATATATTTTATTTACTTTGACATTTAGATCTTTATTGGGATCATATTCAAACCTGATCAATTGGAAGAAAAGAACGGGAGGCAGGGACTGTTTAAATTGTTTTGATCGAATTATTTATAAAATTTGGCATACTTTAAATTTGGTGCCTTTGCGAGCCTCTTGTTTGCCAAGCTTTTCACAATCATAGAGATTGTCTCCCTCGAGAGTTTCAACCTCGGTGTATTTTTCAAGAGACTCATAGATGTCATTGGAATCTTTGATGTTCAATTGAACATCATAAAATTTCTCATCACGGGATGATTTATAGTCTACCTTGATGCATTCAAGATAATTGACCAGAGTGCCCTTTAGAAATAAAATAAAAGATTAAGGATAACAATTGAAAAGAGGTACGCCAAAAAGACGAGATATTTCTCCTTTGAGTTCTGGACTTTTGGCCATTTTCTCTTCAAGAGCATCAATGAGGACGCATTTGAATTCCTGGACGTCATGTTGGACCCATGCCTCTCTACTTTCCCACCCGAAAGATTTCTAAATTGAAGGACGATTAACTAAAAATTTTTTTAAAAAAATGGCTGACAAGTAATTCATTGGTCGCGACAGCTTTATTGGAATATTTCAGATTGTAGAAAATCTGTTGTAATGCTGCTTGCATCGATGTGTTCTCATCTTCCTTAATCGGCATCTTTTATAAAATAAGTCCCTTACACTTATTTTTCTCACTTACCTTCAGCACACATCTAGTGACCGAGGACAAATGAAACAACGTTTGTAAAAAACTGTTCATATAACATGTATTCCCAGCGTTAATGAGTCCCACATACCCGGTTTTTTCCTTTGAATCATAATTGAACCCATTATTCATTTTGATCTAATACAAAAATTTATTCATTTAATGTTTTTTTTATATTTTAAATTCAAATACATTTGACTCAACGATAAAATTCCCTTCCTTCAATAAATCGAAATTGGTTAGAGATACATTGATTCCCATGTCTTTTTTCTCTTCATTGAAAGTGCTGTTCGGCTCAATAGTCTTCTCATAAGTGGAATTGGTCTGATATACGGAAAAAGTAAAATTTGAATATCTTTTCCATTCTTCAATAATTTAAAATTTTGTTAAAATTTCGATAAAATTTATAAAATATCAAACAATTTACAAAAAACGTTTTTAAAAAAACAAATTTTTACCAGGATTCTTTTTTTCCTCCTCGTTCTTCTGAATCTTGAGCAAGAAACCTAGCTTACTCTTATCAATTTGATAGAAAACAATAAATTTCCATTCCAATTCTGTTTGAGTTCTAAACATGTCACTTTTGATCTTTTTAAATAAAATTCATTAAAATAGATAAAAATGATAAACAAAAATTTTCTAACTTTAGTCAAGTTTTCCTGTGTTCGGTCTTTTCTCTTGCATTCCTCGATCATAAAATTCAAATATGAATTAGGCAAAATCCAAAAAATCTTGGTTTTTTCCCTGGGCATATGATATATATTATAAATGAAAGGTCTATCAATGCTTGAAGGTAAGGTTTTCCCCTGATCAACTGACTTCATTTTGGATAGAAGGTTCGCGTTATAGGTGAACTCTGAGATTTTCTTCAAATTTTTGTAATTTTCATTAAAATTCTCTAAAATTTCACTTAAAATTCAACATCCAAAAACAAAAAAACCCTGATCTCCACTTTCCTCCTCGATTTTAGGCACTTTCTTCTTCATTTCAATTATTTCCAGCTCTAAACCATCTTCTTTCCTCTTATTTGCGCTGATCCCCCCCATTAAATTATTATTGTTAGACCCCTTTCTATTCGCGGTGCCATTATTGCTCACAGAGGTTTTTTTCTTAATCTTTTGGTCAAAGAATTCAGATTTTTCCCCTCCCATGTCCTCAAATGTTGGCAATGAAGGGTTGTAGATCGTGTTGTTTAGATACGCCATCGGATTCTTGGGAGGGGTTTGAGAGTGACGTCTTTGAGCTGGATTTCTATAAGAAGACTCAAGAGTCGTTTGGCGGGTCTGGATCTTGTCTTGCTGCTTGGGAGGAACTTTTGATTCGTAAGACGAGTTTGACATTCAAGCTTTTGAGCTTTTTGAAAAAATTTTTTATTTTAGTTTTTGAATGAAATTTAGAAGGGGAAAGGCTTTGTAAAAAATTTGAGGATTTTGATTGGGGAAATAGAGGGAAATTTATTTTAGGTTTTTTGGCCTTTTTTATTGCTGTTTTGGAAAAAAAATTAATTTCTGAGTCAATTTGATATAGATCTCGAAGAAAATCTTTTTAAATGCGTTCGTATTTTGCACAGATTATGAAAAGAAATACACATTTTAAAAAAAAATACAAAATTGTTTATTTTATAATTTATTTGTTTCTTAAAAAATTTCTATTCTATTTTTGTCCAAAAAGTTCGTAATAATTTCCCAAATCAATACCAAAATTTAATTAAAAAAAAAAAATATCTCTTCTAAAAATCTAAATATTGAAAGTTTTGCTGTGTAGGTATAGCCATATTAGAAAAAATAATAAGTTTGGCAAATTTTAAAAAATGCAACAAAAAACAAATAAATATTCAACATAGTGAAAAAAATAGTAAAAAAATGTCCAACAAAAAGGAAAGGTATTTAAAAGTGAGTCTTTGTTAGAATTTGTTTGTTTATCATCATTTGTATTAATCTTATAGCAAATGTGGATAAAGAAACATTTATTTTTGAGGAATATTCATAATATGTATGCTATATGTTTAATTATAGTAGTTTTAAAAAAAAATTAATTTCAAAAATGATTAATTTTTAGATTAATAAAGAACAATTTTAAAAAAAAGGTCTAAAAAAAAAAAACACACTCCAAAAAATTAAAGAACTATTTTAAAACAACGCTCCAAAAAAACATTCCAAAAATTAAAATCTAAAATGAAAGCGTCCTCCATTTTGAAAATCGCCAAAAGAACCAATAAAAACAACAAAAAATTCTTTTATTCATTCATCTCTCTTACAAGCAAGTCCCATTTAGCAATCTCAATCTTTAACTCACAAATGACCAAAAAAATATATTTAGATGCCATGAAAAACTCTCAGATGGAAGGATTGGTCCCAGGTGCCGACATCTTATTATTGGATGTTTGTGAAGAGGAAATAGCCAAAAACGTGTCTAAATTACTTGCAGTTCCTTATCTTGGTGTCTCAGAGAAAAAAGAGGCAAAGGAAATTGGTGGAATCATTTGGGGAATGAACAGAAGACTGTTTGCTTCATTCATCGTGGAATTTAGAGGCCAAAAAAAAGATGTGATCTTTTTAGTGGACACCGGAGCAGGTCATACATACCTTTGTGAAAAAGCTATTAAGAGTTTTTATACCACCAAATGTGATATTTTGGAACAATCCTTTTCTATGAAACTTAATGGAATAACTCATGATGTGACAGTTTCCCCATTGAAATCCCATTTTAATGACATTAATATTTTAGGTGGCATGTTTTTAAATTCCTGCAAGGCTAAACTTCTAGTGGATTTCGATGAGGAAGTAAAATCATTCCAAATAAAATTCCCATAAATTTAAGGGTTTTTAAAGGAATAATTAGTTTTATTTTATGTCATCTATTATATAATTTATATTTATATTCATGGGCTGCGCCCAGTTATTTTCAGATCAGATTTATATTTTTAATATGACTTAATAGTTTTATGATTTTACTTTTTCTATCAATTTTTTTGTCTAAAAATTAAACAAATTATTTTTTTTAAGAAATACTATAAAACTCAATTATAGAACTCTTTTTAAATAATTTTCTAAA
>Ga0302186_10003866_pt1 | contig 10749 bp, 6 predicted proteins | sample II_Bog_E1_2_FD_198782 | JGI IMG/M metagenome (GOLD analysis project Ga0302186, IMG submission 198782) | Peat permafrost microbial communities from Stordalen Mire near Abisko, Sweden - II_Bog_E1_1 | ecosystem: Environmental > Terrestrial > Soil > Wetlands > Peat | place: Sweden: Abisko, Stordalen...
AATTATTAAATTTAAAAAATCCTTAATTTTTTTCTTTAAATGATTTAATAATTCATTTACCATTAAAATTCATTATTTAAAGTTTAAAAATAATTAATTCTTGAAAAATCATCTTAAACTTAATTATTATTAAAATCGACTCATTCTAAAGAATCCTCCAAATCATGATCGAAGTCAAAATTCACTCTATTCCCCTCATTGTCCTCAGGGTTCAACCAAATATTCTTCTCTTCTTCAACTTCTATCAGGCCCTTCGGTTTTTCTAATATCATAACATCATCTTCATCATCAATCTCCACAATTTCAGGGATGTTCTTCAATTTTTCTTTTTCTTTTTTCTTCTGTAAATTTGTAGGCGGTTCTGGTGTTTTTGAATGTTTCTTCATTGATTCTTCAATAGGAGGTTTTTTTATTGATTCCTCACTTGACTTTTCCTCTTCGGAGATTTCCAATTCAATGTAGAAATCATTGACTTCTTCCTCCTCCATGATCATAGTGTCTTCCTTTATACTTTCAGCCTGTTTTTTCAAAGATTCCTCTTTCTTCTTGTTTTTCTCTATTTTCTCGTTATTTTCTTCGAGTTTTTTCAAACGGCTCAATTTGTTTTTGCCCTCACTTTCATCGCTGCTGCTTTTCCTCTTTTTTATTTCATCTTGTTTCTTCAAATTGTTCTTGTTTTCATTTTCATTGCTAATTTTCTGTTTGATAACTGAGGGCTTCTCCTTCTCCTCTTTATCCCATTCCTCAAACTCTTCCGATTCCTTCTTTTTCCTCTCCAATGTTTTGATTTTATCACTAATTTCCTTTTTTTTCTGTGAAACCTTCAAATTCCTGCCTGTTCTCCTGTCCTCTTCACTTGAACTTTTGCTTTTTGACTCTAAACTGACTGATTTCTCTTTGGATTCTCCAAAATTTATGATCCTTTTCTTCCTCAATTTACTAGGCTCAAATTGAGTCTTCTGAAGGGATCTAGGTCTACCCCTTTTTTCCCTTTTTTTCCTGAATTCCCTCTCTTCTTTTTCTTCACTACTTTCTCTGGGTTTCTTTTCTCCTTCTTCTGCCGCTTTCACCAATTGGAACCCTTGATAATCATTGTTTTCTTCTAAATCAGCGAAAAGCTTAAGGTAATCCAATGGTTTCTCAGCACTTGTCTTCACCACAGCTCTTAAATCAATTATTTTATAAAGGTCCAGAATCAAAAAATCTAGGTTTTTCTCATAACGCGATTTACGGCCACGTTTCTTTAATTCTTTGAAGGGAGTGTCTGTCGGCTTGGAATTGGAAGGGGGATTTTTGGATAATAGTTTGCTTTTGCAGATTTTTAAGGCGTTTTTACTCGGGTCGTAACGGTAGAGAAGCTTTGTGTTTATGAGAGACGGCTTTTCAATCGTTGGGATCAGAGATGGATCCTCAGTGGGCTTTTCAAGACTGGATTTTTCAGGCACTTTTCCTTCGAAACCTATAAAATAATCATTTAAATTTGATTGTATCAATAAAAAAAAAAAAAAAAAATTGGGCTTTTCAGCAAAAGTAAAAAAAAATCTATAAAAAATAAAAAAAATAATCAAGCAAAATATAATTTCAAATAAAAAGAAAAAAACAATTTTGTTACCTTCAAAAATCTGTTCATTTTCCTGATTTTCACCTCCTCCCAATCCATAGAACTCTTTGACGTTTTTGAACAGCGCCCTTTCGCCAAGTTTGCTTTCATCCCCCACCTTTCTTCTAATGCTCATTTTTAACGCCTTATCAAATTCGAAATCTTCATCCTCATCCCCATTTTTCCTACCTTGTTTCATTTTATATCCTTTGGGTCTGCCTTTCTTCCTCTTAATAGGGAACATTTGATCAATTTCTTTGATTTCATCTTGGAACTCCAAACCCCCCTTTGCAGATTTCTTTCCCTTTTTCTTTTCATTTGTGAAAACAGTGTTATCTGAGTTTTCACTGTAAAAATCCTCATTTCTGATTTCTTCAATGTTGGTGATTGTGAGGCTTTTTTCGCTCTTTTCTTCTATGAACTCGTTATTCATCATACTATTCCTCTTATATTGCAAAATGGATTTTTTCTTGTTCAGATATTCCTCCACATCGATATTTTCCAACTTCCCAATTTCCTTATCGTTTTCCAAAATCTTCAATTTCTTCGACCCCAACAACATATTGATGAACTCATTGCCCTGTCCTGCCTGAAGCACCCCCTTCAAAAACAAATGGATCTTATGTTTCAGGAAACAAGTCCCCTTGCAACAATATTTCTTACAAGTTTTGCAAACCCATAGAGTTTTTCTGAACTTGCCTTCCTTCTTCCCACTATCGCAATACATGCACTTCTGACTGAGTCTGGCTTTATCAATTTCGCAAGGCAAATCGATAGAATTCCCATTGAAACTCAATATTTTGCTATCATAAATAGAAGGAGCGTATTTTTTGGCACCATCCTGAGGGTTCATATGGTATTGTTCACGGATAAATGCGGAGTTTTTGGTTTCAATTCGTTCCGGGCCTTGCCAATTGACCATTTTTTTAATGACATAGGTGCGATAATCAGCATGTGATTTGGCTCTTAGATCCAATTTGTTCTGGATTTTGACATAAACTAGATAGGAGTTGATCATTGCGATTTCCATATAGAAGTAAATGATTCTGAAATACCACCTTAAACTTCTGAAATTAGTAGAATAATAGCTCATTCTTTGGTTGAACAGATCAACCCCTTTCATTTTGAATTGATAATCTCGGATCATTGTTGGGGTGTCTACACTAAGCACCTGTAGTTCTTTTTTATCCAATCCTCTAGTTTTTTTTATCTTCTCCACTTTCGTCAATGAGTTATCATGGAAATTCGAGATCATATGGACCTGTCTCTTATAATGGTAGAAGATAGTGAACATCATTGAGTCATTGGTATAGAAAATGCTTGAATCATTGTCTTTAAAAAGCAGTATGTCATTCAGAGTCCTTTTCTCTAGCTTTAATCTATTAAGTAACACTGTGCCACATGCACCAATACCCTTTCTTTTCATTTCCATGAATAATTCAGCGCTAGTATAATATCTATCCATATAGACTCTATACCCTTTGTCTTGATATTCTTTCAAAATTTCAAGCACTATCCTCTTTGTGAAGCTTTCCTCAGTGTTTCCTTTAAGTCTTCCCTCATTCATTATCAGGTTACACATATAGCCAGTCGATGCTTCAGATAAAACAAAAGCTTTGAAACCATATCTATTAGGCTTTTGTGGCATATATACTTTTAATCTATGCAATCCTGTATAAAGGATAATGCTTTCATCAACTGATAGATCTCTTTCTGGGATATATACCCTCTTGGAATTATTGATCACATGATCTTGAAACTCTCGGATCTTATAAAAAGCATCATTCGGTGGTTTTGGCTTAGTTTTATCATAGAAACATATATATCGCTTGATCTCAGCAAAACGACCCCTACTCATGATTCTATTCATGCATTCAGTTGAGATCAAAGGGTCTTGTGACCAATAAGATGGAATGTTAGGTTTCTTCATCAAACCAAACAAAAACAAAAGCCCAAAAAACATCCTGATATCTTCTTTATCAACTGCCCTCCATGGCTTCTTCTTCAAATTCCACATCTTGGTCCTCGGGTCCAACTCATAGTTCTTATTGGTGAATTCTGCCACCGTATCCAGAAAACTATCCTGAAGGAATTCCTGGAAAAACACATAAGGATCACTTTCTTCCAGCAATTCTGGCACCTGAACCCCATCTACCACATCAAAATCCTTGACTCCAGGGATCGCATATGGGAAATCATTGTTGATTTTCCGCCAATCAATTGATTGGAAAAACAAAGTATTTAGCGTCTTTTCATCCATTTCCATCTTGGATTTCTCAGCCGTCGGACCCACGAACCTATCATTGAAATCTGAATGCATCCTTTCGAATTCATCGAAAGGGTCTTTGGATTTGGATGTATCCATTGGCTTTTTCAAATCTGCAGCCATCACATCTTCATCGAAGGAATTCTCTTGTGAATCTGGCTCTTCTTTGAATTCCTCATCAGTGAAATCCCAAATATTAGACCCAGCGTCATCTTGATCACTGTTAAATGCTAGATCCTCTGGTAACATATCAGAATCTATTGGAGACTCTGGCTCCAGCTTTATTGGAATCTCTGGAAGCTCAGCTTTTTCTTGAATTTCGAGAGACATTTTGTAATTTTTTATATGAGTTATTATTATAAGAAGAGTTTTCTCAAGGATTTTATAGATAGAGAAAGGGGTGAATTTATCGAGGTCTGGGGAAGGATGTAGGATTTAAATTTCATTAAAGGGTTCGAATATTTTGACAGGAGGTAATTAATTACGCGATTTTATTGAGGAAATGTGAAGCGTGGGTTTTTGTTATTTTGAAAAAAAAATTTGATGTTTTTGGCAAATTTAAAATCCCTCCTTTTTATTAAATTGCCTGGCTTTTGACTGCTAAATTCCCGACTTTTTAAATTCCTTCGAAAAAATGTCTCAATTTTCATATTTTTTGCCATTTTTCCTCCTTTTTCTCCGCTTTTCATTCGCTTCCTACGCGCAATATAAAGTGCCATCAGGACTAATTCAACAGGCCCTTTCAGAAATCAAGGCCTTCGAACAAGAGAAATATTCCTCAAGAGAATTAATCGAGGTATTTAGTCCTTTGCTTCAACAATCCTGTGTAACAAAACATCTAAATTTCCATGAAAAAAGCCTTTTCTTTATTTAATGATAGCGCGAACAAGATAAAGAGATGATGAGGGAAATAGTGAAAGATTTCTTCAAAGAGAAAATAAACAAAAGAGTCACTTTCAATGAACTCGAAGAAAATCTGAAGGAAAAGGATCTGGAAAAATATATCGCAGACTGGAAGCAGAAGATGTATTTGAAGCTTTTGGAACTTTATAGTAAAAGAGGAATTTTTTTATTTTTTTCATGGATTTGTTTAGAAATCGAATATGATCAACCTTTTTTGCAGGAAATGCTTAATGACCCAGATTTTTATGGGTTGACGTTCGATGCTTATCAAATGATGACGTTTGAAATCGAGCCATCGAAGCCAGAACAGGTGGTGAAGGAGGAAATTCATGAGGAGGTAGAAGATAAAGGACCGGTGTTTGAATATGATGAGCAAATTTTAGAAGAAGAGAAAGAAAATCCACATAAACAAAATGAAAATGAGGAAATTAAAGAAAGAGTAGATTTGTAACATAATTAATTCGAAAATCATTGAGTGTTTCAGATTTTAAATCAAACCAAATTTTTCCAATTATTACATCATGAAATAAAAGTTTTCATTCATCATAATTGAAAAATTTGAATTTTTATTCAAATTTAATTCATCTTGTGGCGAAAAAAAGTTAGAAAATGCAATACTTCCACTCAAAAAACCAATAAATTTCCATAATAAAAATTAAATTAATATTTGGTGTTGGGATCAAATTTAAAAATTTTATCAAAGTATATTAAAAAAAAAAAAAATTTCTCGCAAAGAAAATTGTGAAATATTTAATTTAACATTTTATTTACTGTTTCTTTATAAATTTTGTATATAAATATGGTGATTTGTATAATTATTATCATTTAATATGGTGATATAGATGAGATTCGTCAAAAAAATCCTGTATGTTTGAAAAAAAAAATAATTTAATTCATTTTACACTATCCTTTCTTTTGAAAGGAAAATTTTTCCATTTCACTCAAGGCCTGAAACAAGTCATTTTTATATTCCTATTTAAGCAAAAATTAGTCTTTAAAATCTTAATTTTAATTAAAATAACCTCATCATCTTTAGCGAAATTGCTTACAAACCTTGATTTTTCAGCAAATTCCCTATTCTTCCTTGATAATTGGAATGGAGGGGGTAGACCACTGAGGAAATTTTCGCTGGTTTCTCTTTTGAGCTTCGAATCATTGCTATCATTCGGTGAAAAACTTCCAAAACCATCGCTATCATTGTTTTTCAAATAAATTTTGACACTTTTGGGTGTGAGATTCCCTTTAAAATAGATAAAATTATTCAGAATTCTAGAAGAAATTTATCTTACCGTCGTTTTCCTTCTCTTCAATAGGTTCAGGCATTAAAATCTGTGGTTTCCATGGGTCGACTTTGTTAGGGTACCCAAATGCATTATCCAAATTGTTGTAATTGGGGTAAAAATCTGATGTTTTAGTGATATTGAAACTCGTTTTTTTCTGGAGGTTCTGGTTCTTTTGGGATACTTCCTCATAAATATTATCAGATTTCGAAGAAAATTGCATTTTTATCAATTCCTGATTGTTGAAAAATGATGTTTCCATCGGATGTTCCCCATTCCCATTAAAGGATACCGCAGTATTCGAAGGTGCATTATTATTATGTGTGCTTTTGCTCCAGGAACAATTCATAGGTTGTTGAAAATATGATTGGTTGTTCATATTTGCATCATATTCGTTGATGAGAAACCCGTTCGTCCTGCAAGGATCAAGATCATTGAAAGTTACTGTGGTTTTGGAGGTGGGGGGGTTCATCTGATTCATCTGAGGTTTGGAAGAGTATGCATATGCAGAAGTGGTCATGTTGTTGTTATTTAAATTCGAGGAAATTAGGTTGATGGTGGTGCCTGAATCGTTATGGCTCGTGTTATTCGTGAAAGAATCGGTCGATTTGAAGGAATTCTTCAAAATTCTATTCCTAGGCACGAAGCGGAAGATTTTAAATTGCACATTCTGGGCAATTTCCCTATTATTAAAAAAAGTTTGACTCAAATTCAGAAAAAATTCGCAAAGAAAAAAATTACCGCTTTTCATTGTTATTATGATAAAAAGTGCATTCGCGCTTTTTGTTACATGCCTTGCCTTTGGGACAAGGTTTGGTCATCCAATTCATCGGATGGAAATCATATTCCTTCCATCCATGGCATTTGTTGCATTCGAACCCATTGATGCATCCATCTTCATAATTAGTTACAAAATCGCTTGTTTTCCAATTTTGGCACGGTATTGGCTCGTACCTGATTTCCTGCGGCTTTCTTCTGTAATCCTGCCAATTATGTGCATAGACACAAGTGGATTTGTCATGTTTGTTCTGATTAAATGGACACATGACCGTCTTATATTGAAAAATGAAAAAATCCGCATCGAATTCATAATGATGAATCAAGGGTATGGATATTTCCTGTTCCTGATGCGCGAAACTGCAATAGTCTCCATATTCACAATTCTGCACATTATTCGGATAATAGGAACAGAATCTCGACTTATATTTCGATGGGCTATAGAGCTGTTCGACTCTTGAATGCGCCTTTAAGCAGCTATCCCCATAATGACATAGATCTTCTCTCTCCACAAAAGGACACAGGTCGGTGCCATAGAAATCGCCTATGCGTTTTCGGTCCTTAGGGAAGTGGAAAAATTGGCATTGTTTATGATTATGCTGAACCTTGATACCACATGGATTGGTTTTAAAGGTGGAAATATCAAGATATGTGACAAGTCTGAGAGAAGGAGAAGGCAGTGGAGAGGCCGTACGATCTATGAGCGGCAATTGAGGGAATGAGGAGGGTTTCTGCATGGGAGAGTTTAGAGAATTGGAAATTTGAAGCGTTAAGAATGGAAAAGAGAGATTTTAATGAGAAATCTTGATTAAGTGAAATTGGCACTTTGGGGGTTGATTATAATTAAATCGAGTATTTTCGAACTCTTATTATAAATATAATTTAAGTTTCAAATTCTTTAGAGCTAAACACATCAGAGGAGTGAGTCTCTTATTCTTGAATAATTCAGATTAATCTTTTTTTTATTGAGAAATGAAGATTTTAACTTAAAAAACTAATAATTTTAAGGACGCAGCCAGAAAAGGAGAAAAATCATGAGTTTTTCGAAAATTTCCGTAAATGTTTAACAAAAAAGTTTGATTTTAATAGTAAAAATTTATTACTTTATAAAATTTTAAGTTTTTGCATACTTAATTTATTCCTTATAAAAAGTTCATGTTATCAAGTTTTTTTTCCTTGATACTTTCAATCCGAAAAGTCCATTTAATCCATTCTAATCCCGCAGCTCGTCTTTGTTTAAAACTTACCCATAACTCACAAATTTATGAGCTCCCTACCACTTATAAAGTCCTTAAAGAGACTCAAATTCCAGACATTTTCATACTAAACCTAATTAATTTAGAAGGGACTATTAAATTAGATGTTTATTTGATATTTGCCACTAAAATGAGTAATATGAATGAGAAGCTTATAGGTACTTATTCAATGAATTTGAAGGAAATAATGGAAGAAGATGGCCAGATTATAAAGAGCGAATGGGAATTAAATGATGAAAATACTGAGAAAATTTATCAACCAAAACTTTTTCTAGGGTTTACAATAGAAAAAAAGGATGAAGTTGGGATCTCGCCAACCTTTAATAAGAACACCATGGCTTTTCCATTAGAAAACCCATTCGGATGCCTGAGGAATCTCAATAATAACGATATAAATATCACAAATATGGGCAAAAATAACCAAAATACTAAAAATAATAAGGAAAATAATGGTGAAAACATAGAAATAGAGATAAATAAAGAGGAAAGACATAGTAAACAAAACTCACAATATTCCACCCCCAATCGAAAGAAATACAAGCCCAACTTCAGACTAAATAATAACCTGAAAAGATCTGTTACTCCAAACCCGATTGTAGGCACAGAACGCAAAAGCGATTTCCTGAGAAGTCTAGCCATTGGTTATGTTGCATTATTAAAGAGAAGGAATAATAGCCAGACACCTCAAAAAAATAGAAAACATGAAGAAAATGAAGAAAATAATGAAGAAAATAATGAAGAAAATAATGTAGAAAATAATGAAAATCATGAAGAAAATAATGAAAATCATGAAGAAAATAATGAAAAAAATCATAAAGAAGATGAAGAAAATAATGAAGAAAATAATGAAAAAATTAATGAAGAAAATGAAGAAAAAAAAGTGAAAAATAGTCAAAATCATATAAAAAATCAAGTCGAACTTATAAATGATACAGTTGATATAGAACAAAGTAGGAGCAGACGTGAAAAAGCTAAGAAAACAGTGAATTGTCGCCCTTTTCCCTCTCCGGAGCAAAAGGAAACCTTCTTCAAAATCGAGGTTTACGAAATTGAGAACCAGAAACTCAAACAAGAAACTCTGGGTTTAAGCGAAGCGTTAAAAAGTCACAACATTCAGATTTTCAATGCTAAAAATGATAAAAACGAGATGCTTTCCGAAAATCGACTATTAGAAACAGCGAATAAAGCCATAGTTGAACAAATCCTGAGCAAAGATAGCGAAATTAAAGAGAAAAAACGAGAATTAGCTGAAATTTATAATAAAATCGCGTTAGAACAAAGGAAAATAGATGAATTTAATGAAAAATTATCATTATTTCGAAAGGAATTAAGAGCCTTAAAGGAAACCCCTGATTATAAGAAAATGACTCAGAAATATCAGAGTTTAGAGAAAAGCTCAATAGAATATGAAAATTATGAGTTTTGTCATGAAATCGAAGGGGAAATCGAGAAACAAATGGAAATCCATAAAGAAATGGAAGATCTTTATCATGCGAATATCGAAGAAAATGAGAAATCAAGTGAAATTCAGACTAATGAATTAGAAATTATCAGAGAAAAGATGAGAGAATTAGGGGAAATTAGAGATAATATGAAGAAAATGTTGATAGCAAAAGATGAGAAGATCGGGGAATTAGAGAAAACAGCGAAAATAGTAAGTTTATTGATAGTGAAGGGTAGAGAAGCTAAGGCCAATATCATCAATTCAGTCTTTGAAAATAGGAATTGTGATATAATCGTGATGTTGGATCAGAAGAAAGAAAGTCTTTAATTCTGAAGTAAAAAATTTTTTGTTTTTATGCTAAAACCGATGATTTTCTCATAAAAAATGATATTATTAACATTTTCCCTCCATATTCTGGAATTCATTCAAAGCAGCTAACTAAAAATTCAAATAAAAAACTAATATTTAGATATTAAAGAATACTATGAGAAACAATTCCTTCTCTTTATTTTCTATCATCCCCACATTTTCTTGATATTTTTCTTCTAATCTCTTTATTTCCTCTTCAGCTTTGCCCACTTTTTTCATCAATTCCTCTCTATCTTCATATTCCACTATTTCTTTAGACATCAAATCACATTCAGCTTTGAATTTCCTTTTATCAGTCTCCATCTTCAACCCTTGAGTCAAATGTTCTATGACTCCTTTTTTCTTAGCAATTTCCTTTAAAACTAAGGAATTTTGCTCACGATAGGTCTTGAGGTCTTGGACTCGAATGAAATGGCTCATTTCGGCTTTGAGGATTTGAAATTCGAGGTTTTCGAGCTCAGAAAGGACTTCTTTATGCAGGGAATCGAGGGAATCTGCGGGGAGCTTGTCGAAATTAGAGAGGAGATCGAGGGATTTGGAGATGAAACGCTTGAGTTGGGAGTCTTTGAGAGAAAGACGAGATTGGATGATAGCGCCGAGCTTTTCTTCAGAAATTTGGTTCATTGGAAAAAGAGATTTTTTTTTTTGTTAATTTTGATTAAAAAGAAAGAAAATTGGCACAAATTTAATTTATGTTATAATAAGAAAATTTTTAAAAAATAGGATTTTGCCAAGAAGGTATAAAAATGTTTAAATTAATAAAAAATTTTACTAATTATAATTATGTTTCAAAAAAGTTATAATTGAGTTTGGAAAAAAATAAAAGTAAATTTTTATAAAAAAAAAGCAAAAAA
>Ga0302186_10003867_pt1 | contig 10747 bp, 9 predicted proteins | sample II_Bog_E1_2_FD_198782 | JGI IMG/M metagenome (GOLD analysis project Ga0302186, IMG submission 198782) | Peat permafrost microbial communities from Stordalen Mire near Abisko, Sweden - II_Bog_E1_1 | ecosystem: Environmental > Terrestrial > Soil > Wetlands > Peat | place: Sweden: Abisko, Stordalen...
TCTAAATGTTCTAATCAAATCTATAAATGCTTCTTGATTATATATTTCTTTTGTTTTTTCATTTAAAAATACATAATTGTTATTTTCACATAACATAAAATATACATTACCTTCAAAATAACCGCCATCTATAATTTTATATTTTTCATCAAATGTATATATTGGATTATCACAGTAATTGCTAATTTTAAATTTATTGTAATTTACTGTATTAATAGTATTTAGATCAATTAAATATAAATCCGTATGCTCATATAATGGTTCATAAATAGTACCAAAAGTGTAAGTAAAATAAATAATATTATTTTTAATGCAAAATAACTTCTGTTCATGGTATGTTGATTGAAACTCACTAAAATTAATATATATATGTATCATTTTATTTGATATTTCATAATCTGGTATTATGAAATAATTATGTTCATAATTTGAATAAAAAGGCATTATGATTAGACTATTACGATACTTGTAAATATTATAAGATTCTTCATCTATTTCTACCTTTTGAATTCTCACATTAATATCTATTTTACATTCAAATTTATCATATTTTAACTTGTAATCATTATTTTCTTTTATGAATTCCATTTATCACTCATCAATACAATATACTCATTATAATGATATAATTTCAATTTTATATTTTGATAAATTAAATAACATACTTGATAATCTCAAACAATACAAATTTTGGGATTTTCAAACCAGTTTTCATTTGGTTTCTTTTCAAAAATAACAAAAAAGTATGTATTCTTTGTTGAAATTCCAATGAGAAATATTTATGTTGTTGATGTGTCCAGTTAATTTGTCTTGTTCCTGTGTTAATAATACTAATATTTTTATCATTCATTAATAGTGTTGGTTTATCTAAGTATAAATATTTACCCCACTCGTCTTGTTTTAATTTACATTTTGAAAAACATATTCCAAGTTGATTATGCGAATTATCACCAAAAACAAACAAATCACCATTATTTTTTAAAATCATTGAATACCACGCATCACAATAAATTGATTTGATTTCTGGATCTTTCATTAATAATTTTAATTCATTTTTTTCTTTGGTATCTTCCAATCCAAGCTGACCAAAAAAATTACTTCCATAAACATATAATTCACCATTATTTTTTAAAATCATTGAATGATTATAACCACAAGCAATTGATTTTATTTCTAAATCTGTCATTAATAATACTGGTTCATAAATATTTCCCGACACACCAACAGTTTTTATGCACAACTCACCATAATTCTTTTCTCCAATTCCAATTAATTCACCATTGTTTTTATAAATCATAGTACAATATAGACCACAACATATTAATTTTATTTTTGGGTCTGTCATTAGCAATTTTGGTTTTCCTATTTCATTGAAAAAGTTTGAAAATCCCAATTGACCATTTTGATTAGATCCAAACACCCATACTTCTCCATTGTTCTTTAAAATCAAAAAATGATTCTCACCACTATGAATTGATTTAATATTTTTATCCTTCATCAATAAAGTGGGTATAATTATATTGTCTTCATCATTATCAAGACCTAATTTACAATAAGAATTATCTCCAAAAATAAATAACTCTCCACTGTTTTTCAAAATCATTGAATGTTCACCGTTACAATCAATTAATTTAATTTCTGGATCTGTCATCAATAATACTGGTTCAGTTCTATTTTTTGTATCACCCAATCCAAGTTGACCATAATTATTATTCCCAAAAACCCACAATTCACCATTATTTTTTAGTATCATTGAATGATCTTTGCAAGATATTGATTTGATTTCTGGATCTTCCATTAATGACACTGAATTATTTCTATTTTTTGTATCACCAAGACCAAGTTGGCCGTAATTATTAATTCCAAAAACTAATAATTCATTACCACTCAATATAAAACTTGACATTAATATTATTGTATTTTATGTGATATTTCAGATACTTCATAATTCAACTTTTTATATAAATTAAACAACATACTTGATAATCTCAAACAATACAAATTTTGGGATTTTCAAACCAGTTTTCATTTGGTTTCTTTTCAAAAATAACAAAAAAGTATGTATTCTTTGTTGAAATTCTTTAGAAAAAGAATTATGATTTTTACATGACCATTCAAGATATGTTGCATTGTCACCAAAAATTTCAATGTTTTGATCTTTCATTAATAATTTTGGTATATCCAAATTATACCCTGTATGTGTTCCCAAACCCAATTGACAATATGAATTCTCACCAAAGACAAATAATTCATCATTGTTCTTCAATATCATAGCATGTTCTGCACCACTAAAAATAGATCTTATTTTTGAATCATTCATTAATACTCTTGGTTCTTTAGAATTATTTCCATAAATGAGCAATTCTCCATTGTTCTTCAATATCATTAAAAAAGTTGAGCCACATGATATTAATGTTATAGTTGGATCTTTCATTAGTACTCGCGGTGAAGTTTTGTTTGATTTTATTGAGTTATAATTGCCAAGTCCCAATTGACCATTTCTATTTAATCCAAAAACAAATACTTCACCATTATTTTTTAATATCATTGAATGACCTGCACCACAACAAATTGATTTTATTTTTGAATCCTTCATTAATAATGTTGGAATGCGCACATGTTCATTAATACAATCTCCAAATCCAAGTCTACCCTTAGAATTAAATCCAAATACCAACAATTCTCCATTATTTTTTAGTACCATAGAATGACAATCACCACAACAAATTAATTTTATCTCTAAATCTGTCATTAATAACATTGGTTCATATGTAAAAGTTATGTTATGTCCAAGGCCAAGTTGGCTTTTACAATTTGATCCAAAAACAAATAATTCTCCATTATTTTTTAACATTAAAGTATGATGTGGACCAGTTGCTATTTGTTTTACATCTAAATCTTCCATCAATAATGTTGGTTCGCAACGACATCTAATATTCATGCCAAATCCCAGTTGGCCACATAAATTTGATCCAAATCCAAATAATCCTTTACTGTTCAATACAAAACAATTATTCGCCATTGTATTATTTAATGATATCAAAATATAAAAACTCAACAAATAGTATGTTTTTCAACTTTTTTGCATAAATTAAAAAATTGATAAAATAATATATTGCTATTCATTTAATTAAAATAATTAATGAATGGATAGATATACATTTATTTATGTTGACAATCAAGTATTATATTGTGAATATACAAAATTAAAAAAAAATAAATTTAAAGTATTGATGGAAAGTGATAATATGTTACAAATTGCTTGTGGTGGTATGCATCTAGTTATTATAGAAGATTCAATATTTGGATCAAAATTACATGTTTGGGGACAATTGAACAGTAAGAAGTATGTTTTTGATGATAAAATAAAAATGAGAAAATCAATATTCTTAATAACTGGCAAAATAAAACAAGTCACATGTAATTGGAAAAGTTCTGTTTTCTTAAGAGATAATGGTGATGTTTTCACAATCAAATATAGCATATTCCACTCATATGAACAATATCTCAATAAAGAACACTATTGGTCTGATGACAATGCAAATAAACCAGTATTGTTAATGAATGATCCAAATATCAAAAAAATTGTCAGTGGTACTGGTCATACATTCATACTAAAATATAATGGAGATTTGTGGGGATTTGGCGATAATCATAAACATCAACTGTTCAATAATGATAAACAAAAAGTACATGTGTTAAAAATGATAATGAAAGATGTTGATCAAATATATTGTGGTGGTTCTTTTTCATTGGTACTAAAAGATAATAAACTAATGATGTTGGGAAATATATATACTGATAATGAAAAAGAACTATTATTAAATCATCCAATTATTTCGAATATAAATCATTTATCTGATATAAAACAAATTTCATGTGGCACTCATCATGTGATGATTTTAAAAAATAATGGTGAATTGATTGGGTATGGAGATAATAATTGTGGTCAGCTAGGACTTAATGAAAAGCAATATTTGATTTTGCCCACTTTATTAATGACAAATAGAAATATTATTTCAATATCATGTTATCAAAATAATTCGATGATATACTTTGACAATGGTGAGTTATTGGGTTTTGGATATGAATTTCATCATCAATCTTTGCTGAAATCTGAATGGGAAGTTACAAATTCCACTCTGATTATAAAAAATAATAATATGCATATAATTAAAAGTGAATCTTTTGAAAGAGTATGGTCACATGAAACACATAAAACTTTTCCCAATACTTTCAAACAAAAGATTTTATTGTTTGTTGTGCATTTAAAAAGAAATTATGTGAAAACAAAAATAAAAATTCCGAAATTTGTATTGTTTGAAATCATTAAATTAACAATTTGATGTATTATTTTATTGCAAAAAATTGAAATCACAAACCAATAACTTTATATCATTCAATATAAATAAAAAACATAATGGAAATACTATACGCAAATAATGATTTAAATGATGATTCTAACAATGATAAAAATACTAAATATTTATTGATCAAAAGTAAAAAGATCAGGTTAATATTTAGCGGTGAAGGTATACTATATATTCATCAGCCATATAAAGCTGATTGTTATGACATAGGATTTGACAATAATACAGATTTTTTCATTAAAAACTATAAATATGGAGATATTGCCGCATTGAATAATATGGCTTGTTGGTATACAAATTTTCAAAATATAATAATTCATAATAAAAGAAATTATGGATTTTGTTCACTATTATGTTTTTCTAATAACCAAGATTTAAATGATAGTTTTATTTTTGGAATATATGAGGAATACACAAATATTATCAATGAAATAAATGATCAAGAATGGGAAACTAGGAAACAATATTGCAAAATAAATAGTTCAGGTGTTTCATACATGTACATCTCAAATAATCATTCCAAATATGAAAATAATATTATTGATATGAAAGAATGTCTATGTGATATATCAGATGAAAATCTCAAAAAATATATAAATGATATCATTGAGAAGTACTATTTTAAAGCAATTGATATTTGCATTGAAAAGTCATGCAATTCATATCAAGTATTATTGCCAGTTTTGATAAATTTTGCCACTTATTATAAAAAACAACATGAATATAGTATTGCAGAAACATATTATTTAATAGCATTGGATTTATGCAAATCTTCCAATAAAGAATTCAAAAAAGAAGAATGTCTAATATTAGAAGAATTGGCAGATTTATATAATAATAAAATGTCACAAACAAAATATCTCATTAAATTATTAAATACTCTTGATATACACACACATTGTTCAGTGATTCTTGTTCAAGAAAATGTTTATCATGGATGCACTACTTGTGATATTTATGCATACACTACAACAAATATATGCATAAATATAGAAAAGAATCTGATAAATATGTATTCAAATAAACAATCAGAACAATTAGATGAATTATTCAATCAATATTTTGAATTTTTGTTCAATAACAAAATACTCGAAATATATCATACCAACGAAAAAAATTATATATTAATGCCTTTTATTGATAAATTTAAAGAATATCCCAATGAGTATTTTTCATTGTTTGAAAAGTTAGATACTTACTGTAAAACTAATTATATATCCAAAACATATTATTATGGAAATGTTCTTGTTGCAATCAATAAAGTAATACTTGATACATGTAACAATTTGATGTCATTTGAAAATAATGATATGTTAAATCAGAATAAATTATTTTTACATAATATCATTAATTATGAAAAAGATAACTTTAATAATGATTTTTTAAGCACATTGTACTATGCAAATGATAAAAACAATAAACAATTTGAATATAATGATAATTTTACATTTTTGAATTCTTTGTATGATAAATACAAATTATCACCATCAGATTATGATATAAGTGACAAAAAGAACAATAATATATTGCGCGAAAGAGCTGACAATAAATATTTAGGTTCTATTCATATTTATAATGCAATAATATTAGATATATTCAAAAATACATCTACTATTCCAAAATATTTATCTGTTGCTGGATTCAATACATATTTATTTCTGAAATATTATATTGTGAAAAACTTTAAAAAATTACCAAGAGTAATAATCATGTATATAAGCTCATTTTTGTTTGAAGAATTCACTATTAAAGAAAATGTAAACGTGATTACCAATAAAAAAACTACTAAAAAAAGAATTATTAAGCCTAAAGTTGAAAAGTGCAAAGATGGTTGCATTAGAGTTGAAAAAATTCTACAGAGAGATGATAAGTATCATAGGAGTGAAGTTGCAAAACATCAACATAAAAGATTAACTAAATATAAATGTTACAATGAAATTAGTGAAGAGAATGATGAACCATATGGTCATATAAATTATGCAGTAATGTCATATGCTGCAGATAATGGACATTTACACTGCATAAAATATCTACATCAACGTACTAATGTTGATTGGCATAATGACTTGGCCATTGTTGCTGCAAAAGTAAACCAATTGGAATGTCTGAAATACATTGCAACTGTAATGGGTGAAGTTTTTTACAATTTAAAAAATTTAGATTGTCCTGAGGAATGTAAAAAATATATAGAATCATCAAACTTATTTACATTATAAAAAAGTTGAAAAATAAAAAGAAACAATAATTCATAATATCAATTATGTAAATATAATGGATGAATTTGAAAGTGAATTGAACATTATACATACTATTCTCAAGAATGATGAAACATACACAAAATTAGAATTAAATAATAATCATTATTCACATTGGATAAAACACAAGAAGATGTACATGATGACATACAAAAAAACCACACATTGTAATATTTTAATGTCATTCTTGGTTTATGCATTATGTGAAAATCCGCATATAAATGAAATATGGATTACTGTATCATTAGATGGTACAATTAATCTTATTGAAAAAATTATTACATCTAGACATTGGAAATCAATATTTGTAAGTGGACATAGCTTAAGCATTATAAGAATATTGAGTTTAAAAAATAATAATTCATTGACAAAATTAAAATTATCATCTATTTTAAATATTTCAGATTCTATTGATAATTTCATGAAACATTCACATTTATTAGAATATTTTGAATTTAATTTAATCCATGCAGATACCATCGATTCACAAAAATGCATTGCAGAATCAATTAAAAAATCAAATATAAAAACATTGGTAATAAATGTTGATATTTGTAATTCTCACGAATTTATTAAAGATATCATCCAAGGCAAAATACGAAATATACATTTAAATTTTATTAATGAACAAAATTTATATCCATTTAATTTAACAAATAATCATAATATTTTAAATTTTACAGTAAATAAAATATGTCCAGATCATACACAAGAGATTATAAACAAAAATAAATGTTATATGTTTACTATTTTGTTGTGTATGAATAAAAAGATAATACCAAGATGTGTATTTAAAAATTTGATATTGAAACATTTATTTATGATATAAAAAAATTGTCTAACATTTGTTTACTGATTTTTGCAAAAAATTGTCTAACATTTGTTTACTGATTTTTGCAAAAAATTGTCTAACATTTGTTTACTGATATACATCATCAATCATTCATAATATCAATAATATAAATATAATGGATGATTTTGAAAGTGAACTGAACATTGTTCATAAAATTCTCAAAAATGATGAAACATTCACAAATTTAATTATTACAACTGAACATCAAATTCATTATATCAATTATAAATCCAAATATACGCTAATATATAGAAATTGTGGTTTCATAAATATATTAATTGATAGTTTACATAATAATACATATATAAATGAACTTTGTGTAAAGAAAATTTTTTCACACAAAAATGGATTTATTGAAAAAATAATTAAAATGAAAAATTGGAAATCAATATACATAAATGGATTGAGTTTAGATGTACTTCATGTATTATCAACTCAACAAAATCCACAATTGGAAAAATTACAATTATCTCAAATTTCTATGGCTTACAATGAATTTTTAAAAACTATAAAAAATTCTCCTTCGTTAGTACACTTTAAATTAGATATTTGTGGTTCAACAAAAACAGATCTACGTGGTATTGCTAATACAATACAAAGATCAAATGTAAAATCATTCATTATAAAAAATGCATTTGATCCATACACTGATATTGATTTTATTGCAAATATTATTAAATGCAAAATCATAAATTTACACCTTATAAATTCACGTAATATGATTAAATTTGATCTAACAAATAATTATACAATTTTGAATTTCACAGTAAATAAAATATGTCCGGATTATACACATAATATTTTAAATAGAAATAAAAAATATATATTTACTATTTTGTTATGCATGAATAAAAAAATCATCCCAAGATGCATATTCAAAAATTTAATTTTATCAAAAATAATTTAATTAAACATCTTTAGCAGTCAAATAGTATTTGAATGATAATAATTCAGTCGTATTATTACTTTTAGGTAACACAGTTATTTTTTATTTTCATACGAATTTTTGGTAAAAAAAATTGAAAATCGCATTACTTGATATATCCTTTAATTTTAGAGTATACAACTTGCCAAAATGGGAAAAAATATACTCATGTATGCTGGCGATAAAGTATCATATTTTGACACAGAAAATATAGAACACAAAATAGTACTAATGACCAATAAAAATATCAAACAAATTGCATCTAGTTCCACAATTACATTAATCTGTGAAGATACTAAATTTGGCACCAATTTACATTATTGGATAGATCATTATAAAAATATATATCTTATACTTAAAATCAAAGCTAAAATAAAACAAATTACTTGTATGGGAAGTAATTTTTTGTATTTAACTGAAGAAGGAGATCTTTTTTTTGCAAAACGAATCTATAACTCTTCAAAAGAGTCAACGACAAATAGTTTAACTCCTACATTAATAATGATTGATCCAAATATCAAAGAAATTGCTTCTGGAGCTGCACATACATTAATACTTAAACATAATGGGGAATTGTTGGGATTTGGCAATAATAGAAGCAAACAACTTGAAAATTCAAATCAAGATGATCTTGCCACAATCACAATGATTATGAATGATCCAAACATTGATAAAATATTTTGTGGTGCGTGTTATTCATTAATTTTGAAAAAAACTGGAGAACTACAATTACTTGGTAAACTAATAATTGATGATACTCGTGAACAAATACGTTCCAATCATTTATCTACATTCACAAATTCTTCAAACATCAAACAAATCTCATGTGGAAGTGAACATGTAATGATTTTAAAAGAAAATAATGATTTAATTGTATTTGGTAGCAATCATCATGGACAACTAGGATTAGCATATAATATCGATGTATTTAAACCAACAATATTGATGACAAATGATAATATTGAAATAATATCTTGTTATTATGATTATTCACTTATATATATGAAAGATGGATCACTATTACAATTTGGTTCTCAATGTGTATCCAAGAATAAACCAAATAAGCCAACGTGGATTGGAAAATATGAAAATCTATCTTTGTTGTACAGTGAAAGTTTAATCAAGAATTGGACTGTTGAAAAACACAGAAACTTCCCAGATTCGTTCAAAGAAGGCATTTTGACATTTATGATGTATTTGAGAGAAAATAGAAATAAAACTGGATTGAGAATTCCAAAATTTGTTTTGTTTGAAATCATTAAAAAGACAATATGATATTTTTTTATGCAAAAAATTATCTAACACCTATTGACTGATTTTTGCAAAAAAATGAAATATAAAAAGAAACAAATATTCATAATAATAATCATGTAAATATAATAAATGATTTCGAAAGTGAATTAAAAATTGTACATACTATTCTTAAGAATGATGAAACATATGCAAAACTAGAATTAAACAATAAACATGTTAATCATTATAAGATACACAAAGAAATATATCATAACAAATACAATAAAATATCACATTGTAATTTTTTAATGTCATCAATAGGAAATGTATTATATGTAAATCAATATATAAATGAAATATGTATAATAGCACCATTATATGCAGATGAATCAATTATCGAACAAATACTCACATCCAGACAATGGAAATCAGTATTCATAAATGGATATAATAGCTCCTTGATAAAAATATTAAGTGGCACAAACAATAATTTATTGACAAGAGTAAAATTCACAGGCATTGGAATATTTTGAATTGAATATTACCATTGAATCCATCATTAAATCCATCATAAATTCTAATATAAAAACTCTTGCAATAAACATTGATTTGCACAATTTCTATAAATTCACTGATAATATCATTCAAAGTAAAATAAAAAATATACATTTAAATTTTAAAAATGAAATAATGAATCACTGTTCATTCAATTTTACTGTAAATAAATCATGTCCAAATTATGCACAAGAAATCATAAATAGAAATAAAGAATATATATCTACTATTTTATTATGCATGAATAAAAAAATAATACCAAGATATGTATTCAAAAATTTGATATTGAAACATTTATTTGTGATATAAAAAAGTTGAAAAATACACATATTCAATCATTCATAATAATAGTCATAAAAATATAATGGATAATTTTGAAAGTGAATTTAACATTATCCACAAAATTATTGAAAATAATGAAACATATACAAAATTAATAATAATGCCGCACCATTGTAATCATTATGCTGCTTTTATGACACAATATTGTTCAACATATCGTAATAATGATTTTGAACAAATGTTAACCCTCCATTTAAACATATAAAAAAGTATA
>Ga0302186_10003868_pt1 | contig 10746 bp, 3 predicted proteins | sample II_Bog_E1_2_FD_198782 | JGI IMG/M metagenome (GOLD analysis project Ga0302186, IMG submission 198782) | Peat permafrost microbial communities from Stordalen Mire near Abisko, Sweden - II_Bog_E1_1 | ecosystem: Environmental > Terrestrial > Soil > Wetlands > Peat | place: Sweden: Abisko, Stordalen...
ATGAAAAATAATGAAAACATAATTCCATGACCCAAACATATTAAAAACATAATATAATGATAATCATATTTAGTAAAAAAAAAAAAAAATGCCACACACAAAAAAAAAAATCAAATAACAAAAATTATTAAAAAATATACTTGATACACAGGTTTTCCGAATCTATCTCTTTCCACAATGCATTCATGACAAGTGGCCAATCCAAGCAAATATTCCTTGATTAATTGTTTTTCGTTTCTAATGGTGAATCCTTGTCTCTTAACTGTTCTCGTTGCGATTTTCCAATTCAATTTATTTCCTGGCACTTTCAAACTCTCAGCAAATCTCCCATCCCATAAACTATCTTTAAAAGTGGCGTTTTTTTTCATTAATTGTCCCCCGAAAATCTGGCTTCCAATCAAAGCATATTTGAATTCCATTATATTACAAGTCAAAGTGCCTGTTTTATCAGAGAAAATATATTCAACTTTTCCTAATTCCTCATTAAGACTTGAAGAAAACACAGAAATCGCCTTCTCTTCCTTCCCAGATCCATCTTTTGGTATGAAATCAACATCTTGAGTAATAAAGTAAGCTTGAGCCAATTTGACGAATTCCAAGGTAACTATCAAGGAAATAGGAATCATGGTATTGTTCAAGAGAAAATAACTAAAAAATGATAGGAAACTTGAAAGTTCAGGGTCATCTTCGATTTGTAAATATGAATGTAGGTCTGCGTAGAGATAGTTCCATGAAAAATTGCCTACTGCACTGATTACACAAAGGATCAATTGAAAAAAAAAGACTAAAATGATCGTTTCATTAGTTTTTTGTTGAATATGTGAGCATTTCACCTTTGATCGCTCTGAATTCTTCATGATTTTTGTCTCAAGACCGGTATAAACCACCACACCGATCACATATTGTGTGTTTTTCAATTTTGACCCCCTCAACATAAGGTTATTAGCTTTCAAACTAACTTTCTTCTTCATAAAATGTAAAACCCCAGAAAACTCATTGATTGATGAATTAGGATGAGAAACTGTCATTTTACCTTCAAATCTCATAGGGCTTCCCCAATCTAAATGCAATTCGTCAGGTATAGCTCTCAGTTTGAGGTTTTTTTCCCCATCTAAACTCGAAGTTTCTATATAACAAAGACCGTGTTGTCCAGAACATTCTATTATTAATATATCAGCTGGAAATATCTCATTGTCTTTCACAGTGATAATGTCCCCAACCATTATTTCACCCCAGGTATAATAATCGAACTCTCCAGATCTGCTATTAAGATATCGAGCATTAAAATCATTGTTTTTTTGATCATATTTTTGCCGCACACGATCCTCGAAAAATTCTCTTAATAATGATAAGGATATGACGATTGTTAAAGGAGCGATCGCGGAAAATGGACTCAAGGGAGAAATCTGAGGGATGCATTGGAGAATTGCTATTAGGAGGAAATAACAATTGGAAATGTGCATGAATTCAAGAAATAAAGCCTTGGGAAAAAATGAATAGAGAGTATATTTGGCTGTACGGATCTTGTTTGAAGGGAAATTCTGGTTAAATTCAGTGTTATAACAATAGATCTCTCGGATGTTTTGGGATTTTGAAACTGTAGTTTGACGTCGAAGGAATTTATTAGACATCTGTTAAAAGGAAAAGTAAAAATTAAGAGGTTTAGTTCATTTATTTATTATTCAAATTGGGTTTTAAAAAGAAACTTTATTTGTTAAAATTATTGTAAAAAAGAAAATGATTTCGGATTTTTTCAATTTTTTCTAATAATTTAAAAATAAAACACTAGTTTGTTAGGAATTCAAGCTTTTGCCCTCATTAATTTTAAGTTTTTGGCATCAAGAATTAAATATTTTTTGTATGTTTTTTGTTCAAAATTAAAAATTTATGTCTTTTGTTTGAGACTAATTTATAAATACGTCCTCACAATTGTGATTTCTTTAATTTGATTTCGTTTTGTCATCACTTTTGCCAGAAAAAACAATTTTAACCAACAAAACCAAAGAGAACCAACCAATAGCAATATAACTATCCCAAATAATCATTAAAAAAAAGAATCTCTCTAAAATTTACAATAAGGTTTCCTCGAACATGTAGGCTCCAGTGAGAACAGATAGTTTTGTTAGATAATATAAGAAGACTCCCATTGACTAATTAAATCTTTTTAATAAATTTTGAATAAATAAAATTAATTCGAACTTTATGCACAGGTCTCGCTGTTGCTGATTTATTTAAAGTTAAAAACCCTAAAATATGTTGCAAAACGATTAACAAAGGCACAATCAGTCCCAACACACAATGAGCCATTCCTTGTTGTGTTTTAAACCTCCAACTTTGAATTTTTTCCCATTCTAATAGAATATTTCATAATTTTCTTTTAGCAAAAAAAAATATGATGTACTTTGGAAGGCTACAAACGCCACAGATCCTAAGGTCAAAATATCCAAAAGCCCAAATAAAGCCAAATGCACTATAGGGGCTTTGAATTTTCTTATAGCTAATAAGGGCAATTCAACCAAAAAGGTCCAAATCACAAACATTGCGATTGCGTGATAAGGAACTACAGAAAATGCTGCTGGCTTTTCCTCAGGGATAGGAGTATCCGCAAAGACGCAAGTCAAAACTAAAGCGAAAATCAGGGTGCGAATGAGAGAGGAGGATTGGATGTGCATTTGTGTTATGTGGGGAAAATAAATCTTTTTTTGAAATTTTTGATTTTTGTTTTGAATTCGCTCAAAAATTAAGAAAAAAACGCATTTAAAAACATTAACAAAATAGAAAGTCACCCAAATTAAACATATCGTAAAAATGCTCATCCATTTCAAACTTATTTTCTTTAGTAATTCTTCCCTTTCTTCTTTAAATTAATTTTTGAAAAAAGTCTTTTCATTAGCTCTCATCATCAATCTGACCCAAGAACAAGTCACAGATATTGATTCAAGCACTCTATATTTTACTTTTTTGTACGAAAATAAATTTTTTTTCTCAAATTTTTATTTATTATGATAGTCCCTCCTTCATCAATAATGCAGACAACAACTGTTCCTCAAATTGCATTAATTGTCAAACGAACAACACTTGTCTTTCTTGTTCCTCTGGTTACACAGTAGTCAATAATTCCTGCGTCCAATGTCCTTCATCCTGCACAGAATGCCTTACAACATCCTCTATTTGGTAATATATCTATGATTTTCATTTTATCTTTATTTTATTTAGGGCTTCTTCCTATAGATGTGATAGTCTTGGTCAAAGCTACTATTATTCCAATGGGTTTTCTCAATGTTCTTTAGGATGTTATCAATGTAATTCTTCATCAGAATGTGTAATTTGCAACTCTGGTTTCTATTTAACTTATAACGGGCCAAATAATTATTCATGCACTACCTGTTCAAAAAACATCACAGGTTGTGTTAATTGTGTTTTGGGCAATTATACTACCACCCTCCAATACACAGATTTCACGGCAATTGACTCATTAGCAATTTATGATGATTATGAAAGTTTATATAATTGGAATTTATTTTGCTTAGGTTGCAATTCTTCTGTCCCTTATGCCTTGAAATATGATTATAAATGCTATTTGTGTTCCATAATAACCAATTGTCAACAATGCTCATATGTATTTGATAATGGGACAGATGTGAGTGCGATGATTACAGCAGCCAAAAACCCAGCAGTTTTTTCAAACACTACTTTGATCCAAATGAGATGTTTAACCTGTTCAAGCGGTTATCTTCCAACGCTTATTTGGCCTTCTAATCTATTCACTCAATGCCAAAGTTGCAGTAATCTCATCTCGAATTGCATTTCATGTTCTTATGTCATGATGAATAGCATTCTTACTTTTTACCCCACTTCTTGGACATTTATGAGTGTGAGCCTTAAAAATATTTTGTTGGTTGGTTGTTCCTCATGCCAAACTCACTATGGCATTGCAGATGTAAATTCAGGTTCTTGCTCTAGCTGCCCGCTTAATTGTGAATATTGTTATTTGAACAGCAGCAGTTTGTTTTGTGGTCGATGTGTTGCCGGTTATGTGTTAAGTATTTACCAAGGGGTATGTCAAAACCTATCTTTATATAATATTGATCCGAATTACTTAAACGCTTGTTCACAAATTGTTTCAGTGAACCCATGGAGTAGTCTCCTTATAAATTCTTCTCAATATTTATGTCAAAATTGCAAAAACAGCTTAGCATTTCCTTCGATCACTGGAAATTGCACGACATGTTCCAGCATTTATTGTTCTCAATGCCAAGAATGGCAAAACAATCTTGCTTATACAACCCTTCTAACGACTCAACCTATCTCTTTAATCGATGATATCTCAAATACAACAAATCCAAATGCAATTCAAACATGTCTTTCATGTTCCAATCCAACCTATGGCTTCCAAGCTAAACCTGGCAATTGCTGTCCTCCGCAACAAACAGTTAGTAATCCTCTAATGAGTGTGACCAAAATCCTATATTGTCAGGCTTGCAACAACCAATGCCAAACCCAACAAACCAATTATTTTTGCAATTCATGCAAAACATGTACCTCCCTTGATCAATCAGAGCTAAACAATGATACCTTCATCCAAAACGCAAACGTATCCACCGAATATTTCGTCAAAAGAATCTATTACATTCTGAAAAACAACTACTCCCAAATTTCCACCTCACCCGTTCTGAATGATACGACCACTTATACTGCAATTTATGCTGCTTTGACCTCGCAACAAAGAACGGATTTGGCTGCATCATCACTCAATTCATGTACGTCTTGTCTTATCACAGGTTCGGATTGCATTACCCCCCAAAATTTCCAATACCAACTTGTGGAATCCGCTTATAGTAGTACTACTGGATCAGATTTCACAAGCCAATTAGCTTATCAACTTTATAATTCCGAATGCTTGAATGGTTTTGTTTATGATTCTCAGATCCAAAGATGCAAATTTTGTCCTAACAATTGGACTTCTTGTGATGCTTATAAACAAATTGAATTCAAATACGAAACTAATGTGAACCCACAAAACACAGATACTAGTATAATTCAAAGTCTTGATCAATTCTTAATAGAATTGGAAGTACTTGAAAATAACTGGGCATTTTCTTATATTTTGAATGAATTCGCGACGAAAAGTCTTGAAATCCTATTAGATCTTGACCCAAACAAAGAAACTTTATTGAATTACGAATCCTTCAATTTTGCGATTTCTTCTGTATTAAAGACCAGAATAACTAGTCTTCAAAACTATACATTTGTTTTCCAACCGACGGGTTATGATAGTGATCCAACTTTAATCGCGAATGTTTCTTGGGCATTAAGTTGGTCTTTTGACGGTTATACTCATGTGATTTTCAGAAATATTAGATTCAAAATAGTACCATATTATATAACAAGCAATATGAATTCTACTCCATGGGAATCAACATATACTCTTTATCAACAATTCGTGCCTGGAATTTACGCAGAAAATTGCATTTTGATTATAGAATCATGTTATTTTGTTACTTCTTCCCAACCACAATATTATTTACTCTTTACCAGCTTAAACCAAGGAAATCAAAATCAGGCTGAGCAAAATGATTACATTTATGGTCCTCTTGATTTATTTTCAATTTTTGTACAAAAGATGAACAATTTCACCATCACCAACGTCACTGTGACTCTTTCATTTTTAGTTCCAGAATATATTATTGATAGTTTCCTCCCATTTCAAAATGACATCTATTTCATGAATGTCGGATCGTTTTATATCAATATAACTGAACTTCATTTCATCGATTGCGAGATAACTTTATTGATAATGATTGAAGTTTCACTTGATAAAAGCGTTTTAAACATAACAAATTCAACAGTTGAGGGATGTTTTATGAATTCTTCGAATTTTTTCTTGAGCACCTCTTCGAATTCTGAATATTATCTATCAAATTTGATTTTGGAAAATTCGACTTTTGTGCAAACTTCTTTCTTTGATGTGGACAACGCAGAGTATGTCGAATTTTCTAATATCACAGCAATCGAATCAATATTTGAAGGGTCAATTAATACGACGCAACAAACCGGATCAATAGACAACCTGATTATTTCCAACAATTTTGTGGGGAAAACCATAAATGTGATGAACTGTTCCTTCAGTTATTATCTGTTTTCAACCATAACAAGAACCACTGCGTTGACCAACAACATATTTTCCTATAATGATTTTTACATTTATAACTCAACTTTTTTCGCTTTCAATGCTATGACGCTATTTTTATCCATTACTTTAAGCTCAACAGGTGATCCCAGCAATGTGATGTCATTCAATAACATCACATTTAATCAATGTGATTTCCAAACAACAGCTTATGATTTCAATGTCGCGATCTTTATGAGTTTATATAGCGCTTCCAAAGCGATTTTATCCAATATAACGATAATTGATTGTTATAACGTGTCTGGAATATACGGAGATAATTTCAACACTTTTGAAATTTCAAACTTTAACTTCAGTAACACCATCACCCCTTCCTATTCCCAAATCCCTTTGAATTTGTTAGAATCCTTTGAAACATATATTATAAATTGCACTTTCCTTAATCTTTACACGAATTTTGGCGTAATTTCAATTGAAAATGTAATTTGGTCACCTTCAACAATTCAAGGTGTCTGTCTACTAGAAAATGTTTTTATGGAAAATATAAGCATCATCGCTGTGGATGTGCAACAAATTTCATCTATTATCATTTCCAGTAAGGTTGCTTTAAATATTCAAATAATAAATTCCAGTTTCAACAACCTTTACATTAAAGATAGCACATTTTATCAATTATCTCCATGTGGGGTTTTAGTCGATTCAATTGAATCAAATATGACGATAAATTCCAGTCAATTCCGAAATATGACATCCACTAGCACGATGAATGGATTTTACCTTGTTGTGCAAGAATTGATTGTTTCCAATTCAAGCTTCATTTACGGCAATTTCTTTGTTCATGACTCTTCACATGTCGTAAGTCATGGAAGCTTCATAAACATCCAAACATTGAATATGGTACTTAGTAATTCTAATTTCTCCTATGCATTTGCGATCTTTGGAGGTGTTGTTTATATAACAACAATCAAGGGAGCCTCTATCACAGTTGAATATTGCTTATTCAATCAGGTCTATGCGTGGAGTTCAGGGGCAGCTTTTTATTTAGTGACAAATGTAGCAACATCGACTACTGTTAATTTCACTAATAATGTTTTTGATCAATTGTGTTCCTTTGATCAAGGAGCAGTATTTTTCATGACTAATTCTTTATCAAGTCCAACAAGTCTGTCAATGAATAACAACAATATTTCTCGTTTTAATGCACAAACTGGAGGGTTGATTTATGCAAGTTCCCTAAACATTTCATTTTCATTTCTGAGAATATCGATGAACTATGATGCTGTTGGAGATGAATCTTTTCAATTGATTACCAAAAGTTATCCCGGCTTTAATTATGTGGGTGCTCTTTTGGTTTTGACGAGTGCTAATATAAGTTTTTATTCCTGCAAATTCTCAAATTTAATGTCATCAACTGATGCGTCTGAGATATTGGTTGGCACATCCGTTATTTTCAATGATAGTTTCTCAATCTATACAAATATTACATTTTGGATATCTTGCTTTGCCCTTACTTCATCTTCTATAAATTTAAATAGTTCATCTTATTCGAATATTTCATCTATAAGGACATCAGATTGGACTACTGTGATAACATACCCAGTTTTTTATCTAATTTCCGATAATTATATGAATGCTTTTAATTTATCTGTTGGATTTGTTGATTCGAGTACAAACACTGGAGGAGGGGGTTTTATATCTTCCATTTCTTCCACATTTAATATCTCAAATAGTTCATTTTCTGTTCTATTTGGATATCAGGGAGGTGTGATATATGCGTCTGGTAATCAAATTGTTAATTCTGTTATAATGAACAGCTCTATATCAAACTCATATTTCAATTCTTGTCAAAGTGAATTTGATGGAGGAGCTCTTTTCCTTGAAAATACCAATGTTTCAATCGCAAATTGCCAATTTAATTTCAATACTGCTAAAAATGGAAATGGTGGAGCCATTTATTATTGGTGTCCAACTATAATATCAGGATTAAACATCTTAACAAGCGTTTTTAATAACAATAGTGCCTACATCGGTGGAGGCATATACTATCAAAATGTTCTGATCAATATAGATGATTCAACAACCTTTATTAATAACTACGCTCCTTATTATGGTATCTCTAAATATTCATATCCCAGGAAGTTACGAATCAGGAATCAAACTAGTGCTTATTATGATGACACGAACTTTTCCATTTCAAACATGAGAACTGGTGCGGATTTAACTGAGCTAATTCTGCAAATCCTGGATGAAGATGGGACCCCTTTAGTGGCCTTAACAGGACAACCCTCGATTACCATCACAATGGAAATTCTGTTAAATTACAATGGATCGGCTGAATCTACGAAGATTTATTCCATAAGTGATGGTAAAACTATATCTGGAATCCAATTAGACTCTCAAGGATTGATTACAATCCAACCTATGGTCTTCATAGCCCCCCCAGGCGAAGCTTATTTAAAAATAAATTCTTCATCGATTATGCTTCCAGATTCAAATGGCTTATTTCAAGATAACATTTATAACTTTACTTTCGTGATAAATGTCAGGAATTGCATTATAGGAGAATTAAATGAAATTGCAACTTTAGGTGTATGTTCTCCTTGTATCAATGGGGTTTATTCTTATGATATGAACCTCTCAAGTTGCTTGTCCTGTATAGATGGTCTTAATTGTACCTCAACTACTGGAGAAACTATAGTTTACCCTTATTATTGGAGGAGGGACTATTATTCAACAGTTGTGTTGTCTTGTGATAATTTACCCTCAAATTGTGTTGGAGGAAATACTGAATCAGATGGGCTTTGTTATCCAGGACACATTGGGCCCAGGTGTGAAGCATGTGACTTAACTGGATCGTATTGGAATAAGTCTTATGCAAGAAGTAGTAGTTATCAATGTGTTGATTGTGACACTGTCAATTATAACTATGTATTTTTAGCTGGGATATCCATATTTAGCTTTGTTTCGATGGTAATTTCAATTACTGGAACGGTTTCGAAAATAAAATATGTGATGCAAATGGCATTTATCAAAAAAATTTCAAGATATAGCATGCTTAGCTCAGTAGAGGAAACAAGTGCCATATATATTAAAATTTATCTCACATATGTTCAAATCATTCAGGTCATTTCGCAGCTGGATTTACCTATTCCAAATACTGTCAAAAGCATACCTTCAACCGTGGGCAATCCAACAGCTTCAGCTCTATATTCAACTGATTGTTTTATCGCTCTTTTTAAATTAAATCTTCCATCCCTCTATGTCAAATTATTAATTTCCTTGATAGTGCCTTTTATTTATTTGGGGTTATTTACTGTAGGATATGTTTTATTTACTTGGAAAAAGGTCAACCCTCGAAAATATTCATTTTTATGCACCGTTTGTCTTTTCACAATGATTTATTTCCAACCCAGCATCGTTCAAGCTTTAATGGATGTTATGGCTTGCATTAACATTGGAGGTTTTGATTATATCAAAGGAGATGTTTCAAATGATTGTTTCACAAGGGATTATTATTTATATTCATTCGTTATTGGGATTCCTGCGATGATTTTATGGGGAATTTTTGCACCAGGAATCGTGTTATGGAGAATGTTTGTCAATAGAAACAGATTGGATCGCGTTAAATATCAAATCAGATATGGTTATCTCTGTGGTGAATATAGAATCTTCTTTTGGGAATTCATAAAAATGTTCGAAAAAATTCTTATAACATTGTTTTTGGAATTCTATGAAACAGAAATTGTAATCAAAGGATTGTTAGTTTTACTTATAATTGCCATTTATTATAGCTTGCTAATCAAATTCCAGCCATACAAAAAACAATATATCAATAAAATGGATAAAATTTCAACAACAGTTTGTTTCCTCTCCATTTTTTTGGGGGTTTTAGCATATAACAATGATTTCAATTATATGATTAATATGTGCTATATAGCGATAATAATTATCAATATCTTTTTTAACCTCTTCATTCTTCGAAAGATCATTCATTCTTACACGAATCAAATAGAGGATGAGCTACAAGAATTAAGTGACAAATTGCATAAAATCAAATTCTTCAGCAAAATTTTCAAGCCCAAAAAAATTTATGAAAGTTTGGAAAATTGGAGAAAAGTTAGAAGGGCAACTGCTCGATATTTACGAGAAAGAGAAAGAAAAATGATTAGAGATAAAGAGGAAGAAAGGATGAAAAAGCAGGGAAACTTAAAATACCTTTTATCTTTCGAGGATTATGACCCTTCTAAAGTGGGTGTTTTTAAAAAGAAAGGTTCAAAAGTTATTGACAAAGTAAAAGAAGACCAAAGTTCTGAAGCGAGGAGAGAATCTGATACTAATTCTCTTAAGGAAAGTCAAAGTCCTGAGAACGCCAATTTAATATATGAAGATTCCTATAATATAATGAAAAAATAAATGAATACTTTATTCAGAAAAAGATTGAAAATTAAATTTCTAAAAACAAATTAAATATAATAAAAGTCAATTTTAATTTTCAAAATAAAAAAAAAAATAGTTTACGGTATTAAATTTTTTTAATTACCGTAAAACCTCCATATTTTTATATAAAAAAAAAAAAAAAAATATAATTATATATAAAAAAGATATTTTTTTTTTTC
>Ga0302186_10003870_pt1 | contig 10746 bp, 9 predicted proteins | sample II_Bog_E1_2_FD_198782 | JGI IMG/M metagenome (GOLD analysis project Ga0302186, IMG submission 198782) | Peat permafrost microbial communities from Stordalen Mire near Abisko, Sweden - II_Bog_E1_1 | ecosystem: Environmental > Terrestrial > Soil > Wetlands > Peat | place: Sweden: Abisko, Stordalen...
CCAATCCAAAATTTAAACTCATTTCGAGAAAAATATATTATCTATTTAAAAAAAATAAATTCTTGATCATGTTTTCATTAATTTTATTTCTGTTTTGTTGGTCTTCTCTCGCTTTATCGCAAATCCCTTTGAAACCACCACAATCCAATTCTCTTAAAATGCTTATTGAAGTCACTCGTCATGGGGCAAGATCTCCTCTTTATGATAATTTCACCACATCTGTATGGAATGTTCCTCCAGGAGACTTGACCTCAGTAGGACAACGTCAACATTATTTGCTCGGGAGGGAAATGAAAAGACGTTATATGAACGATAAAGAGTATTTAAACCGTTCATACAGCGAAGACGAAGTCAAAGTCTATTCTACAGATTGCATCAGAACCATGCAATCCGCTCAAAGTCAACTGTTGGGACTTTATTATGAAGAAGGCAGATTGTTTAATGAATCAAAAATGATCCAAAAATATGTAGTGCCTCCTATTAATGTCGAAAATTGGGAAGACATCATTTTTGATTTAAAGACTTTCTCATTACCTTTGAGATTTCAACCTGTTCCTGTCAAAGCTTTGCCTGATAAATATAACAAAATTTTACAACCGGGGGTCGTTTGTCCTAAAGTCAATCAAATAATAAAGGAGAATCAGGAGACGGAGTATTATAGGAACTTCGAAATTAAATTGCATGAAATGGGATTCTATCAGAAATTCTCTGAAATTTTCAATGTGGACGCAAGCAAATTTACCATAGAAGAAACCCAACAATACCTGGACATAATCACGATGAATAAATATGACAATAGGGAATTACCGATTGGGTACACTGATGAATTTGATGATATGATGAATTTCGCATATTGTTTCAGACAAGTTTATCTGTCGGTTGGAAATGATACTGTCTTGCCTTTTTATGTATCGAATTTTTTCCAGAATGTTTTGGAAAAATTTGAAGAAAAAATCAATGTCGAAAATTCAAAATTGAAATTGGAGTTCTTTTCCGCTCATGATAACAACCTAATCTATATTTTAAGAGCCTTAGGCCTGACAAATTACACTGATGATTATCAGGAATTTTTGGAGCCTACGAAGTATTTTTCATATAGAAATCCACCACTTGCATCTCTCTTGTTATTTGAATTGCATGAGGTTGAAGGAATGCATTTTGTTAGGGTCATCTTCAATGATCAGGTAATGGAAATCGATGGATGCCAAAAATATTGTCCTTATTCGCAGTTTAAGCGTTTGGCTGAAAAACTCATTTTAAATAATTATGATAGGGAATGCCAAACGCAGAAAGAAGGCAAAATTAATGATGTATTTTTAGGAAAACCTTAAAATATCATGGAAAATAAATGTTTTATAAAAAAACTATACAGTTAGAACAAAACAACATTTAAAAATGAAATTTTTTAGATAAAACTGTTGAAAAAAAATAAATGATTGAAAAATTGAACAAAATATGAATAAATTAAATTTTTAATGAAAATTTAAATAAAACTGTAAAAAGACAATATTTTTATCACTTCCCAATCTTGCATTTGAGAAAAATATTTAAATATATTCTGTTTATTTGCTAAAAAAGTTGTATCAAAATCTTCAAATTTTCATTAAGAATCCAGAGAAACTTTTTCAAAACAAATTTTTTGCCTCACAGTTAATCAGTTTTATCATTTGGCTGAAAAATTCATTTTAAATAATCATGATAGGGAATGCCAAAAAAAAATTGAAATATATTAGTTTTCTAAAGCACAATGCCTTGCCTGACTCTTCATTTTTTCTTTATAAAAGGATAGTAAAATTCATTTTTTAAGAAAAAATTGTTTTGAATTAAAAAAAAATGTCAATAAATTCAACTCTGTCATTAAATAATTCGATTCCAAAAGTTTTTAAATTGCTGTTGTTTTTTTGTAAATATTTCAGTTTTGAATTGTTGGCAGTTTTGAAAAAAATTTGATTTTGACAGAAAATTTTGATTTTGGAAAAAATTTGATTTGGAAAAACTCATCCAAAAAATAAAATATTATAAAATGAAATTTGAAATGCATGATACCTGTTATTTTTGAAAGTCATATAGAAAACCCTATAAAATAAAAAAAATTCATTTGCATTTTTAAATATTTAGAAATTTCCCAAAACATATGAAAGTAAAGGAGAAGAAAAAACAAAACGAGAAGGACAAGAAAAAAGAGACTTTAGAGTAAATTTTTTCTCAAGAAACTCAAAAAAAATAATTATTAATCATGAATTTTCCAATTTTTTCTTAAGGGATAATAAAAGAGTGACCAGAAACCAGATGAAGCGTTTGGCAGAGCAGAATTTGACCAAAATCGAGAAAGAAACCACCAAAAACCAGAACAAATCAAAAAAGTTTTTAAAATTTTAATTTTTTCTCACCTCCAAAAATCCTTCATTTTAAAATCTCAATATTTTTACTCCTTTCTTTCCAGAGTGAAAACTACCAAAGATTCAAATGCGCCCAAATCGCAAAAACTCACGCTCAATACCCAAACACAGAATCCATCCAAATTCATCAAAGATTCAGAAAATGAGATAAAAAAACTGCATGAAATCATGATGTTTGGAGGGAAATTCAATTCTGGGCGGTGCAAACAGCTATTGGCTGATTTGAGAAGTGGAGATAATAGTAGAATCACGGAAGCGGTGACCACTCTTTCCAGTGAGCTTTCTTTAGCAGAAGAGGGATTTTTTGGCGCTAGCAATTTGGATTTATTGATCCCGGAGCTGATAAATTGCCTTAAAATGGAAAACAACCCAGAAATTATGAGTAATATCAAAAATTAATTAAAAATTAATAATAGATTTTATTTTTTTTAATTTTTCTTATGTTTTAATTTTTTTTTGAAATATAGTTCAAGCTGCTTCGGCATTGTCAAATATTCTGGAAATAGCACCGAATTTGTCAGAGGTTATTGTGAAAAACGGCGGAGTGAACGTGCTATGTGAGAAGATGCAAAATTTCGAATTCATAGATATCGCAGAAAATGCGATTAAAACACTTGAAAAAATCTCGCATAATAACTCTTATGCAATTTTGCATGCAGGTGGCCTGCCAATCTTGATCAAGCTCATTGATTTCTTCGTGATAAGTGTACAGGTATTTGTTGTTTTTACAATTTCATTTCTTTCATATTTCCATTTTTTTTTATTTAAAATTTTGTTCATTTAAAAGAAATCAATTGTTGGAATCATTGCCAATATTTTCGAAAAAATACCCACAGAAGAATGCATGGTCAATGAGATTTTCCCAGCCCTTAGCAGTTTTGCATTATATTTGGTTCATTTCTCATTTCAATATTTTTTATCCAAATTTTTTCTTTAAGATCGCAGACACAAATAAAAATGAGCTTTTTTGCAACATTTATCTTAAAGTTTCGCAAAAAATCATGAAGTTCTCAGCCTCTGATTTAAAAAAGAAGAAAACATATTTTGAAACTGTTTTCACAGATGAAATTATCCAACAACTATTCCTAGTATTTTTTCTAATTTAATAAAAAAAAATATTTTTTTCCAGATTTTCGACAAAGCCTTAAATGAAGAAAACATGAACTCTCACACAAAAATTGGAATAATTCTGAGCATAATCAGAATCTTCAAAAAAATCTGTTTTTCCTCTTCAAAGATCTGCCTTATCTGCTTTAAATTAAATTTGATTGAAAAGTTGGATGTTATCCTGAACATGATCTTCAAAAGCAGTGATATAGAACAATTTTCAAACATTTTATTCCATACCATCTTGCTGATCAATTCGATCCTTGGATTTCGATCTCATCCACATCCATTGATGTAAATAAATTAATTTCTAAAAACCAATGATTCGTTTTTTTTTAGGAGTAAAATTGCCTCAATCATTGGCATCAAGATCATGGAAATAAGTGACATTGAAGAAAAATTATCTATTTTAAAGGTAAAAAAAATTTAATATAGTTTTATTACTTTTTTAAAAGTTGAATTTTGGTAACATTTACAATATTTTACATTATATTTTTATTTTATTTTTTAAATTTCTTATTGTAACACCTTTTTTGTTTATATTTTTTAATGTTACATAATTTTGTCAATTTGTATTAAAGTTGCTTTCATTGAAAATATAATATATTTATTTGCTTTTCTTTTTCTTCATTTAGCTTTTGTTAAAATTTTTTTATGTTTTAGAATTATAGAAATTATTTTGTGCAACTTGTCCAAACTGTTTTTCCGAGAATTGCTGATATCTTTGAATTCAGCAATAAAATCATGGTGCGTTACATTGTCCTCATCATAATGGAAAAAATGTTGAGTTTTTCAGAAAAGTCAGAAATTTTGCCTTACATGGGCAACGGAAGAATCTATTCATTTCTGACACAATTAATGTCATCTGATGATTTAATGATCAACTCTGTTTTCCTGTTAATCATCCAAATTTTCATGGATAAAATCCCTGAAGTTTACCACAATTTTTATCGAGAAGGCATCATCGACAAATTGGAAAAGTTATCTGATGTTAAAACTCAGCCAAAATTGCAAATCTATATGTTGATCAACAGAACCAGCCCTTTTCCTCTAAGTTGCAATATTAATGAATTTAATTTTATATAATATATTTTTTATAAATATTATTTTAATAAATTAATTATTAAATATTTTATTTCATTTATTCTATTTAGCTAATAAAAACCCCATCCCTCAGAAATATATGTCTTTGAACAACATGCTTCAAAAACCAGATATCAAAAATGATACTCTTTTGCTCGAAAACAAAAGTGAGTTTCCTTATTTTTCCAATTTCTTAAACCGAAGAATGAATTATCTGCTTACCACAAACGAAGAAAATAATAACAAGCCTAATTTCAATTCAAATTTAGGAGGAGGAGTCTCCAATTTATCAACAAACATTAACCCCAACAATAAAAACATTACCAATCCTGAAGTCAAACCAAAAAAAAGAAACTCAAAATATTTGAAAGAACCTGAACTAAAGGCTTTACACACAAAATATTTGAAAGAACCTGAACTAAAGGCTTTAAAAGAACCTGAAAAGAAAAACTCAAAAGCTTCGGAATTGATTTTTGACGAACAAGGACATCTCATGGATGAAGGATCAGCCCCCATCAATGATTTTGACCCCTTGAAACCTTTATATCCAATGAAGAACCAGTTTTGGGAAGCAAAAGATAAGGGAATTCCAAGCAGGGAATTTCATGTTAGAGACGAGTCGGGCAATAAAAAAGAAGATGACAAAATTGAAAAGGCTGAAACCATTTGCAAAGAAATCGCGTTGCTCGCTAAAGAAATTTTGATAAAAATCAATGAAGACAAGATATGTGTGAATTCCCATATGGAGATCCTAAATTTCCAAAACATTTTGGAAAAAATAAACGTAATTCTTCTCAGTCGAAATCAAAACGAAGAAATAAATTTGGAGGTCTTCGAGAAGATTGAAGATTTTTTGAAGATCAATGGCAAAATCACCGGATATGAAATCTGCAAATATCGGTTTTGTGAAAATTTCTTGGAGTTCATGTTCGAAGGAACTTTGCCGACGATATATGAAATCACTCAAGGGAACAAAAACAAAAGTGAGGTAGATTCATATCTTGATTATGATGATGAGGAGGTGAAATTCAACCAAAAAGAGAAGAAGGAAATAAGCCCAGAATCACAATTATCAATCATGAAAAGAATAATAGCCTTCTATATTTATTTCTCGAAACATTCTATCAATGATTCAAAAGGTTTTCTCTAATATATCTATTCTAATTTTCTTTATTTTGTTTAGATACCTACATGGAAGTATTGTTGAATAATCTTCAAGATGTTCTTTCAAATTTTGAGTGTTCCTCTTGCATTTCTACTCTGATTGATAATGATTTTACTTTAGAGCAAGATTTCCATCTACTCTCAACCAGAGAAAAGATAAAGGTCAAATTCAGAGACACTCAAGACTTATCAATGAAAAAATTGAGGGATTTCAACTCTTCAACCAAAGATCAAAAGGAAATCTATGAAAAATTAGAGTATCTTAATGCAAGATTCCGTGAGATTCCGTTCGTGATTCTGACAGCAGAAGCACATCATACATTAGAAGTCTTTGAAGAATATCTTTTGAATAGTATAAATGAAAGGGATAGCTTGAGTTTGAGTTCTTTTGCTCCTTCAAAAAATTCATTGATACATGAGAAAAATTCAGGTGTCTTAAAGAAAAATGAAGAGAGCGAAGATGATGAGATTGAGGATGAATTAGAAATACATGAGGAGGAAGAGGAAGATGATGATGTCGATGAAGAAGATGATAATGACATCAATATAGCGGAGATGAATTTCAAAAACAATAAGACGATCGCCCAAAAAAATCAGGAAAACTCTATGAAGTCAGGGTAAATTTCAATTGATTACATTTTTTCCATTTTATTTTAACTTTTTTATTTATTTCTGTAATTTTTTTTAATATTTAATTATTTTTTATATTGTTTTTAAATTATTTTATGACCAATAATTTGTTTAGTTTATTAATTTTATTATAATATTATGAAATTATTTTATGATTTATTGATTATTGTTATATTATTTTAATTATTTTGATATTTTAAATTTTAATAAAATGTTTATTTTATCAGAGGATCAAATTCATTTAACAAATTGCCTTCTGAAAAAATGTCTTTAATCCCCGAACCAAGTTTGAGCTTAAGCGAGAAATCTTCTATCAAGAAAAACTTGCTCAAGAAGTTCTTCGGAAAGGAAATCAATTATAAAAAGCATTTCGAAATTGAATTCTTTATGAACGGAACCAAATTATCCAAGATGAGCACCATTTATTCAGTCATTCACAAATATGGAAAAAAGACTAAGCCCCTTTCTGTAATTTTTCCTTTTCTTTTTAAAATCAATTCAAAATTATTAGTTGGATGACCCAATTCAAATAGAATTCCAATGCAAAATCAAACAACCTGAAGGTGTTTCTTCTGAAATGGAAATAGAGGAAGAAAAAGGGTGTCATGAAAAAATCTTCAATTCTTTAGAGTTTCTCAATCAAATCATCAAAACTCTTGAAATCAAGGAGATTTCCACTGAAAACTCCCAAGAAAATCTCACCAAGTACTCCCTTCTCCAAATGATCCAATTCTTGAGCATTCTCAACACAAATAACTATTTTGATGATTTTTCCAACAGTCCATTTTATTTCCCTTTGTTGCAAATGAAAAATGATAAAATCTATAAAGTGCTCTTGGAAAAATGTCTTTTAGATTCCAAGTTATCATTGATTAATTTGAGGAGTTCCAGCGCTTTTATTAATAAGAAAATTTCGCAAAACTTGGCACGAAAATTGAAAGTACTTAATTTTTTCTATTTTTTAATAAATTCGGTTATATAGGAGCCTTTGACAGCTGCAAGTGGAGATTTGACCGAGTTTTACAAATACATTATTTTACAAAAACCATTCTTACTTGACCCTTTGACCAAAATTCTATATTATAAAAACTTCACCTTCCACAAATCAAGATCCTTCTATTATCTCTATCAGGTATTTTCCTCATATTACACAATTTCTAACTAAAATTTCTAGACTAACAAATCCAAATTAAAAAATTTAGAAAGCTTCAGAATCGGCAAATTGCATCGTAAAAAAATCAAAATTTTCAGAAACAGCATTCTCGATGATAGTCTAAAAATCAGCTCATATTATCTTTCAGATAAGCACATTCTTGAATTCGAGTTCTTCCATGAGGAAGGGTCTGGCCTGGGTCCAACATTGGAATATTATTCTCTAATAGCTCAGGAAATCAAAAAAGACGCTAATGAAATTTTGAGGATCACTGATGATGGAACTTTATTCCCAAAGCCTAAACAACAACTCAGCAAAAAAGATATTGAAGTATTTGAATTCTTGGGCTTGATCATCGCCAGAGCCATTTTAGATGAACGGATTTTGGATTTACCACTAAATGCAGTCTTTTGGAAATTAATTTTAAAGCAAAATGTCGATTTTTCGGATTTCAAAAGGATTGAAAAGAAGATGGGAGAGATCATCCTTGGATTTCAGGCCATAGTTCTTAAGAAAAAAGAAATCCTGAATTCAGAAGAACTGAGCTCGGAGCAAAAAAAAGAAAAAATAAATGCTTTGAGATATAATGTAATTTTTTTATTTGAAATTTTGAAGATCTATATGAGAAATTAAGGGATGCTGCGTTGAAGATATGGGCATAAATTTCACATATCCTGGATTTCCGGATTTCGAGTTGGTTGAAAATGGCAAGGATTTAATTTTGAACATTGAAAATATCGATTTATATATCGAATCATTGAGCAAAGCCTTTTTCAAGGAAAGTGTTAGCAAACAGGTCCAATCATTTATCACGGGATTCAATAAAGTAAATGAAATTTTCAATATTTTTCATAAAATTTCCGCAGATCTTAAACATCACTAATCTGAAAATGTTTTCCTTAGAAGAAATCAATTTGATTTATACAGGATCGAGTCAGGATGAATATTGGAGTTTGGCACATATGTATCAATATATTGTTCCTAACTATGGATATTCTCAGAAAAGGTTTTTGAAAAAAATGAAATTTATTAAAAGTTTGTTTAAAAAATAAATAAATTCTTCTTTCTCTCCAGTGAAGCTTATGTCAATTTCATTAAAATCTTGAATGGATTTTCAGAAGGGGAACGAGAGAATTTCCTTATGTTTGTGACAGGAGCTTCCAGATTACCATTGGGAGGTAGTTATCCATATATTTTTTATGTTATCATTTTTATTCAGGGTTTAAAACTTTAAATCCTCGATTAACAATTGTGAAGAAAACCACAACGAGCGTGAAAGTGAGAAATGATGAGATTTTGTTATCTGTGATGACGTAAAAATGTTATTTTTTTTTATTTTGACTGAAATTTTTTAATCAGATGCCAAAATTATGTCAAGTTGCCAGAATATTCGTCTTTTGAAATAATGAAAGAGAAAATTCTCTATGCTATTAAGGAAGGCCGCAACACATTTGCACTTTCTTAATAAATAAATATAAGAAATGTTAATCAAATTTTCATAATAGAATCTCTCTTTCTAAAAAGTCAAGAAACTTTTCGTTTTTTAAAAAACACAAATTTTCTTCAAAAAACAAATGATAAAAAAATCTAATATCAAAAAACTAATTTTTAATATTAAAATTCAAAGTAAAAAAATTAAAAAACAACAAATTTTCTTTTTTTGAAAAATTTCTCAAAAAGCAAATTTTTTCAAGAAATTCACAAAATATAAATCGAAATAAATTCGAGATTTTATAAACTTTCTTAAAAGTTCATATTTTCTTAAAAAAGATACAGTATAAGTAGGTATGTCTCATCGTAAATTCGAGGCTCCAAGACATGGGTCATTGGGTTTTGTTCCAAGAAGAAGAACCAAACATCACAGAGGTCGCGTGCGGACTTTCCCAAGAGATGATGCAAGCCAACCTGTTCATTTGACCGCATTTGCCGGTTTCAAGGTAACCAAAATTTTCGTAAGTTTTCTCTAATTTTTCTGTTCCAGGCTGGTATGACCCACGTCTTAAGAGAAGTCGAGAGACCTGGCTCAAGTAAAATTCCTTCAAAATTTGATTTTTAATGATTTTTTTAGAGTTGCATAAAAAGGAAGTCATTGAATGTGCCACAGTTATTGAAACCCCACCAATGACAGTTGTGGGTCTTGTAGGATACATTGAAACCCCCCGAGGTTTGAGAGCTTTGACCACAGTTTGGGCTCAGAAGTTGGATAAAGACACCTTGAGAAGATTTTATAAAAATTGGATGAATTCCAAGAAGAAGGCATTCAGCAAATATTCCACCAAGCACACCGAGAAGGAAAAACCAATCGAGGTGCAATTGGCCAGAATAAAAAAATATTGCACAGTGGTGAGAGTGGTCGCTCATACTCAAATGAAGCTTTTGAACATCAGGCAAAAAAAGAACCACATCATGGAAATTCAAATCAATGGAGGCAAAATTGAAGACAAAGTCAAATTCGGTTATGATCTCTTCGAAAAGGAAGTGCGTATCGATTCAGTCTTCAAACAAAATGAAAACCTCGATGTCTTGGGTGTTTCAAAGGGTAAAGGATTCTGTGGGGTCATGAAAAGATTCGGTGTGCGACATTTGCAAAAGAAAACCCATAGAGGGTTCAGAAAAGTCGGATGTATTGGAGCTTGGCATCCAGAAAGAGTCAGATGGACCATTGCCAGAGCTGGTCAAAGCGGTTACCATCATAGAACCGAAATGAACAAGAAGATCTTCAGACTTGGTAAAGGAGCAAGAGGTGGCGCAAAAAATAATGGTTCCACTGAAAATGATCTCACTGAAAAGAACATCACTCCTTTGGGTGGGTTCCCTCATTATGGTGTTGTCCTAGATGATTTCGTCATGATCAAAGGATCCTGCGTTGGATCCAAGAAAAGAGTCTTGGTCTTGAGAAAATCACTGTTCCCACAAATCAACAGAAGAGCTTTGGAAGAAGTCAACTTGAAATTCATCGATACCTCAAGCAAATTGGGACACGGTAGATTCCAAACCGCAGAGGAGAAGAACAAATTCTTCTTCAAACAAGTCCAAAAAAAGAAGGAAGAAAAAGTCGAGAAGAAATAAAGTGATATATTTTTAAAACGTTTAAGTCTTTCTCCTTAGAAAATTATTTTAATTTTCGAAATTTCAATTTTTATTCATTTTTTTTTTTTTTATTAATAAAAAATAATATATATCAAAAATTTAAAGAACATTAATGATGCC
>Ga0302186_10003871_pt1 | contig 10745 bp, 6 predicted proteins | sample II_Bog_E1_2_FD_198782 | JGI IMG/M metagenome (GOLD analysis project Ga0302186, IMG submission 198782) | Peat permafrost microbial communities from Stordalen Mire near Abisko, Sweden - II_Bog_E1_1 | ecosystem: Environmental > Terrestrial > Soil > Wetlands > Peat | place: Sweden: Abisko, Stordalen...
TACTTCAAATCTAAATTTATTTGGAAATTTATGATAATAATTATTTCAATTTTTTATGGTATCGACTGATATAAATAAAAAATCTAAACATCTTCTGTTGCGAGTTCTAACTCTATTTTTAGCGGTTCTATTTTAATTGGAACCATTTTTTCACTCAGAGTTTTCATTGTACTTAATATAAATCCCTCTAAATGTATTATTTCACGTCTTCCCCGAATCAAATTATGTTCATATTTTGATGCGAAATTAATAATATTATATTTTGCATCATTTGGTATGTTTGTATCTTTGCAAATATTAATAATAATATCCTTAATTATTTGTGTACCATCAACATTAGTTATCATTATTTTATACATCAATTCTCTAATTGTTAATACTGATTTGATTTGACATGTACACAATAATTTACATATTTCAATAATTGTCTCATCATAAGTATTGACATCCATCATTTTAAATTTATATAATTCTAAATACCATAACGCTTTTTTTATATTTCCTCGTGATTTGTCTAATAATTCTGTAAAATCTTGTAAAGTTAGTTTCATTTTTTCCAACATGCTTATTTCATATATTCTACCAAATAAATCTGAATCTGTTGGTGATTGTACTTTAATACATATACATCTACTTCGTAATGGCTCAATTACTTTTGATAACGAGCGACTCCACATTACAAACCTGCATGTTCCAGAATATTTTTCCATTGTTCGTCGTAATGATGTTTGAGCATAATAAGACAAAAAATCTATATTTTGAATCAACACCGTTTTAAATACTTTGTTTGTTGTGAATACTCCCAATGGCATTCGTTTTGCATATTCCTTAACAACATCTTGAATTAAATATCTATCAAAATTATTATTATTTGGATCAATTACAATATGATAATTACTTTGTTTAATTGCAACTTCTGTTGGCGAGTTTCCACTACCAATAACTGTGTATGTTGTATCTTTGGTTTTTAAAACTTCTTTGTCGTATAACATTTCTAAAAACAATCGTATTATTGTTTTCTTACCTGAACCAGCTGGTCCATAAAAAATCAAATGTGGAACAGAATCATCATTACTCATGATTTTTAGTTTTGCCAATAGTTCTTTATGGAAGTATGCATTCTCGGTTGTTGTTGGAGAATATTTATCAACAAAAAACATTACCTATTATGAGTATTAATATTTATATTCTATTCATATATTTTTATGTATTATGTATTTCTTTCAATTTTTTATTTTAAGAAAAAATTGAATTCTAAAATCTCACTTAAACAAATAAAAACAATATTATTAAAGAAAATCAATAATATTATAAGAATGTGCGGCATATGGTTTGTTATATCAAAAACAGGAACAATTAACATCGACCCACTTTCATTATATAATTCATATAATACTGTCCAACCACGAGGCCCAGATCGTTCACAATATTTAGAAATCAATACGCCTGTCCAATTCAAAATAGGATTTCACCGCTTGGCCATTATGGATCCAACCGTAAATGGATCACAACCATTTATTTCTGAATTTATTTACAAATCAGACATTCACACTGTATATACTTGTTGCAATGGAGAAATATACAATTTCAAACAACTTGGAAAAAAACACAATATTGAATTTAATTCTGATTCTGATTGTGAAATAATACACAAGTTATATTTAAAAAGTGGAATCAAGGCTGTCTGTTCAGAATTAATTGGAGAATTTGCTTTTTACATTGTTGATGTCAATCATTCTGAAAACAAAGTGACTATACACGCTTCAAGAGATCCATTTGGCGTTAGACCACTATATTATACTGATTCAAATGATATATTATCATATTCATCATTATTAAAAGGTATATGTGGATTCGCACCAGATGTTAAACAGTTTCCACCTGGAACAATTAAATCAACTGTTATAAGTCTTGTAGAAAACCAAATCAAAACAACATCTACAACACATACATATTATGAATATAACTATCCAGTTCGAGATTTAAAAATAGACGATATTTATGAAGGTATTCGAACAACCCTAACAAATGCTGTTGTTGAAAGATTACATGCAGATAGACCTTTAGGATGTTTATTGTCTGGTGGACTTGATTCGAGTTTAGTAGCGGCAATTGCAGCAGATCATTTAAAAAAAAACGGTCAAAAATTGCGTACGTTCTGTATAGGTATGGAAGGTGCAACTGATATTAAATACGCACAAATGGTTGCAGATCATATTGGATCAGAACATACGGTTGTGTATTTTACACCAGAAGAAGGTTTAAATATTATTGAAGATGTAATTAAAACATTAGAAAGTTATGACATCACGACAATTCGTGCAAGTGTTGGACAATATTTGTTAGCAAAGTATATTAGCGAAAAAACTAATATTAAAGTCGTATTAAATGGTGATTTTTCAGACGAGGTGTCTGGTGGATATTTTATGTTTCATAATGCTCCTACAGCACAAGAGTTTCATACCGAATGTGTGAATTTATTAAAAGAAATACACCTCTATGATGTTATACGTGTTGATAAAAGTATAAGTAATTTTGGTTTAGAAGCACGTTTGCCATTTTCAGATTATAGATATGTTGACCATTATATGTCGATAGATCCTGAATTAAGAAGACCACGTCCAAGTGTTATTTTAGGTTTTAAAGACAACCCTATTGAAAAAGCATTGTTGAGAGAAGCATTTGAACCATCTAAAATTCTACCTGATATTGTATTACGTCGATATAAAGAAGCAATGTCAGATGGTATTTCAGAATTAAAAACATCTTGGTACCAAATTATTCAAAATCATATTTCAACTTTAATAACAGATGACGAATTTAACACACATTCTGTAAATTATAAACATAACAAGCCACATACAAAAGAGGCGTTATACTACAGGATGGTGTTTGAAAAAATATTCGGTGACAATAATTCACATATTGTTCCACATTTTTGGTTACACAAATGGTCTGATTCCACAGATCCTAGTGCACGATCATTAAAAAAATATTCTGAATTAGGAGTATAAAAATAAAAAGTTGATGGTGTGATTAGCTTATAAGAAATAATTAATATTATAAATAAATACATAGCAAGTTATTTATAATATATTTTTAATTTATATTTATGACAGAAAAAGAAGAAGAAAAAGATGAATGGGTTATAATTGATTCGGCATTTGATGTTTTAATACCAAAAAAAACAAAAGTAAAAAAGCCAGTACTAGAAAAAAAAGAAAGTTATTATGATTTAAAAATAATTCAGAATAATAATAGTAATAGTGATATAAATATGAACTTAAATATAAATACAAATGACATATTTTTTGACATTGATGAATATTTAAAACAAAATTTACTTTCATACAATAAAAGTAGTGAAAGTGTATGGAAACAATTTTGTTTGGACTTTCATAGACAAAAAATATATATTAATGATAAATGCACAAGCGAGATGAGTGATATTTTTGATTTCATGAAACAATTTGACAATAATAAATGTGATAAATACACGATTGATGATATGGAAATGGATATTGATATAATTTTTATAATGTTAATGACTCAAGCATCGTTTTGTTTGCCTTTTCAGTGCATGTCGCAACTATTTGATCGTGATGATATACATGTTATTAGCACAACATCAGATAAAATTATTAAATTATACACAGATGACGAAATTATGATAAAATTTCAAACACAGTTTAGTATTTTTGATATTCAATCAGAATCTGAAATAAAAAGTATAAATGTTGAACTTATAATAAACACAAATATTAAAAAAAATAAATATAAAAATACAAATACTCATAAACTTTTTCCAAAATATGGATATATTTATTTTAAATTAGTTTAATTTTATCGAGTTTTTAAATTTATCTATTTTTGTATTTGGAAGAACGTTTAAATTTATCTAGTTTATCAAGTTGAATACAGATAGATTCTATTGATGCAAAACTCATATATAAAATAATTCCCATTAATATACAAACCACGGGAAAAGACAATAAAGTTTGATTTGGTTTACAGCCAAATTGCTTGAATTTTTTATCTTTATGTGAATATAAAAATCTTGGTTTGGTTATCAAGATAATAATTATTATTAATATATAAAACACAATTGCGTTATATACTGGTGTATAAGGATTGAATATTCCCATTTATAAAACCAACTATAATATAATCAAAGAATATATTTAATCTTAATAATAATCAAATCCTCTATTTCCTTTCATATCATCAACGATATCTCGAGTCACTTGGTATGATTTTGATTGTGTAACATTTGGTAAATCTCTGTAAAAATCACGAGCTTCTTCATCTAACAATGCGGTTCTATATTCAACTTCGGCCATTCTATCGTTATGACGTTTCATTAATTCTTTAATTATTTGATTGTTATCTGTTATTTCTGATTTGTCAAGAGATTCAAAATTATAAAAATTAAATGGATCAAAAACATTTCCATCATCTGTACCATAATTTGTTAAAAATCCAAGAATATCGATTTCTTCAATAATAATTGTTGTTTCTTTAATGTTATTTTTGAAAAAATTATTTTCATCTGTCATAAATCTACGATCTTCAATAAAACTTACTTTTACCAACATTTGATCATCCACGCCAGTTTTACTTAAAACCATTGTAATTAAATATTTGATTTCATCTTCAGTTGAATATTTGTTTGTGCTTAATATTTGTACTAAATTCATAATATTGTTTGAAGCTGGATTATTATACAATGATCCAGCCAAACCCAAACTTTCTTGTGCTATTTCCCATCCAGATTTAATTGTTGGATCTGGTATTACTTCATCCCACCCTGAATTGACAGTTCTAGTCTCAGGTACATTATGTCGGATGTTTTTATTTAAATTCGTAATAAAATCATTAACCATTGTACTTACTGTTGTAGGATCAACTAATTCATTTGAAACTGGTATGTTTCCTACATTAAATATTTGTTTTTGAGCTGGAGCCAAATTATTAAATGCGGTAATAGCATCTCTGTAATCATTATGAAACTTGACATCTAATAAATGTGAATTTATATTTTGATTTTGTGCTGTTTTTACAGAGTATTTCTTTGATTTAAACAAATTATCACATTTTTCTTTCTTTGCATATTTATTATTTTTTTTCTTTTGTTTGATCGAATTTAATAAATCATTCAAATATCTATTTTTTTTATTTTCAGCCTCATTTATATTTTGTGAATTGCTGTTAGATGCAATAAGTTCGGAAAATTTACCTATTTGCTTTTTATCATTTATGGCATCTTTACTGATATTTTTTTGATAATTTTCTCCATTATTATCATTTGTAAAATACTCATCATCTTCATTGTTCTTTTTATTATATAGTATATAAACTGTGTAAATTATTAAAACTGCGAGTACTATATCTAAAGTTTTCATTTATAATCTAAACATTGATATTTTTTTTATAAAATTATATCAATACATTTTTTAAAAGAAATAAGCTTAATCATATGGACCAGATGGTAAATAATCTGTATAAAGTCTATCGTATTCTGCTTCAAAATTTATTTCATTATCTTCCACATCAAGTGCATCAGCTTCTTCTCGGGCATCATCATTTTCTTCTTTTTGTTCATCACTTTCAACATCATCTGGATCTTTGTATTCGCCATAAAATCCAGTTGAAAAATCATCAATACCATAACCTTTTTGTTCAATGTCATGTAGATAACTTCCAGACTTTAGTAAATAGTTAAATCGTTTTATATCAAAATTCATTGAAATATCATCAATATTAAACATATCAAATGCATAATTAATTAAATCAACAATAAAATAAATAATATTTGTCTTAACAACTTTATTTTGATTAAATTCTAGAAGTTTTGTCAATTCTCTAGTTATGTAATATAAAATTAAATTGCCCTTACTATCATGTTGTACGACATCATCAACTGAAACAAATTTATCTTTGTTGTCTGCAAATGTTGCAGCTGCGTTTTGTGCAGTATATACATTATTTTTCAGGATTTTCCAATTTTTAAATATTTTATTGTTGTTTTCTTCAATCTTCATCAACGATAATTTTTTAATATATCGATTTATTAAAGTTGAGGCTGGTTTTTCATATTCACGATCATATTCATCTGTATTCACCGTTGAATAATTATATTTAATTCTATTTATTACTCGTTGCATATCGTAAATAAATTTTTTAAGATTTGAAATTCTTTCTCTATTTGCTTCTTGAATAATAAAAACTGCATTTTTCTCATTATCAATGTCTGGATTTGTATTTACTTCTTGTACACGAGTATCTAAAGCATCCTTTTTAATTTGTGGTCCGTCAGCACTTATATTGATATACTTATTTTTATAACCTAATAATTTTAGTCTATTAAACAAACTGTAATTTATTTTGATTTTACAATTAGGTTTTTTGTCAATAACATAATCTTTGTTGTTTTCCTTATATCCAATTAACATAAAAGTTGTTGCATCATAGTATATATCGATTTTTCCAGAAACATAATTAGTATAGTATAACACATTTGTATTAAAAATAGGATTATTTGTTTTATAATTGATTTTATTGTCATGATCCGTGATAACGATTGGTTTGTCAAGTGGATATCCCAAATGGTCATGATCAATGATATAAATATTGTTATAAATATAAATTGTGTTTTTTGAATTTTGAACAGAACTTGTTTGTGTTTGTGCTGGTGTTGTTTCAAATGCACTTATATATGTCAACGGAGTATCTTTTCCAATTGTATTTTGAATATTATCAAAAAAGCCTTTCAAAAAATAGAACTTGTTGTTTTCAGCAATTCCTTTTGTTGTGTATTCGGTTTCTATCTTTTTTACATACTCTTGATATTTTTCAATTTTCTTTAAATATGATGATGCATAGTTTACTAATTCAGCGTTTTCGTCATTTAATAATTTGGTTTTATAAATTTGTAAATTATCGTTTAATAACTCTAATTCTTTTTGTGAAAAAGTATGATTTTCTTCTATTTTACAAACATTACAGGTATTACAATTTTTTTTTGAATCTGACATGAAATTATGTAGTAGTCCATTCTGACAATATTTTAGTGCGATTTTTTGGAGTTTTACATATTTGTAATTTTCTTCTATTTGTTCAGATTCAGATTTTTTATATTTTATAGTATCTATTGTATTTTTACATATTTTGCATTTCATTGTCTTTTCATTTGCAGCCCATTTATGAAACTCTCCTGATGGACAATTTGTCATGTTACATATGTTATAATATTTTTTGTATATCACGTTTGGATTCGGATATATTTTAACAAAATATTTAGCAGATACACATTTTTGATAAGTTGCAATATCAAAAGGCATATAGTCGAATGTACCGGATAAACGAATAGGTGGATATTTATTTGTGTCTTTTATGGTCCCAAATGTTTTTGGTTTTGCCTTGTCAAGTTCAATATCTCTAATTCTTGTTAAAATCTTTTTATCAATATAAATAGACTTTAATTTAATATAAAATCGTGTTGCCATAATGTCATAAATTCTGTTTTTGATATTTGCTTCAGATTCTGATCTTATTTCTAAAATGCTGTTTAATACATCTAATATAGAATGTATTATTGATTTTACAACAGTCACAAACATTTTTGCTTTTGAACTTGGAGTTGAATCTTCTTGTTCATAAAACCACATGTTATATTTAGTTGCAACACACGCAATCATATATATTATATAACATAGTACAGGATACTTGTTAATTGGTTCTATATCACCTTTATTATTTTTCATAATCATTAAATTATCAAATAAACTAAATCCGTATTTTTCAAATAAATAATAATTACTTGTTTTATCACCTTTAATATTAATGATGTGATTTTCATTTAACTCAAGTATAATCGAAATAACTAAATATGTCAATACATTGTTTTGTTTTATATTTTTATAATAATCTTTACCTTTAGAAGAAAAAACAAAAATATCATTTTCTAATTCAAAAACGAATAAGTTAGATAAATCACGATTAATATTGTATTTTTTTGAAGCACTTTCATTGCGTTCGCGAAAATTCTTGTATAATATTTTATTATTTAAAACAACAATATCAATCACATCTTTTATTATACTTTTTTTGCGCCATTTTATTGATGTGTTTGATCCCATAAAATATTGTATATTTGCTATTGACGCAATTTTTTCAATTATTTTTTCTAAATTACGAATAACGATATTGTATTTCTCATATTCTGGTATATCTTCCAACGGAACTTCCATCGGAACAGAAAATGGCATAAATTTTTGAGTGTCATTATCAAAACTTCCATCAATGATAAATTTATCGATATTCAACTGAAATCCACAACTCTTACAAATATATTCACCATCATTATTTTCAATAACATAATTTTGTATAAACTCGTGTAACATTTCTGTGTATTGATTTGGATTACGTTTTCTTAAAATACTCACATTATCCCAACTAATATTATGTTGACAAACTGACCCAATGATTGATGAAGTATTTGGTAAATCTGTGAAATCAGTTTCATTTGTTATTTGTTCTACATCATTTTGTGAAGTTAATTTTGGTGCAGTGTAGCCAAGATTGTTGTAATCTAAATTAATAACGTACATTAAATCTTTCTTTTTAGCAGGTGCATTTGGTAATTTAAAAACATCACCAAATAATCCATGAATTTTATCCTCATTTTCGTCATATTTATTGACACTTTGTTCATATTTGTCGTAAAATATTTTTTCTTGTAGTTTTTGAAAATAGTCTGATTCTGTGCCAAGCTTGAGATATTGTTTTTCTATTTTTTTAACAATGCGCCTTAGACTATATATAGGCAATCTTTCATTTTTATCAATTTGTGAAATGATTGTATCGTAGATAATTCTAATAACTTCATCGTAAAACTGCCCTAAAATTATTTTAATCTGTTCTTGATTAGTCATTTTATTAACTTGTTCATATGTTTCAGTCGTGATTTTATCTTGTTCTAAATCAAAAAGCCAATACAGTGCAGTTTTAAATTTCTCATTCATCATGATTTTTTTCTGTATAATATTTAACATTAATTCATACCCATTTGTCTTTTTTGGATCAACTGTTTTAACATTTGTTGTATTTTTTACATACAAACATTGGAGTGGTGATTTCGCTTCATTCACAACTGCAATTCCAACAATGTTCAAATTATGGTCTTTACTGCCGACTCGTATCTGCAGCGCACTGGATTTGTTTTGTGCAGATGTGAATGACACAGATCTAACCACATCGTATGTTTTATTAACATGCAAATTAAATCCATATTTTTCAAAATCTTTAAAATTTATATATGGATATTGTCTGTATGCTAACAAATCATTGTAATATTCGTTGTTTTCAATACTTCTTCTTCCCAAATTTAATAATTTGTTGATAATTTTGATTTCTTCATTATTATTAATCAAGATAGCCTTTCGATTTGTAAGTGGTGTGTAAAATAGTTTGAATATATTTTGTTTGTTTTTTGGATCTTTTTGTTCTGAATAATACTCTGATACATTTTCAATTTTAGATACAATATAACGAATTTTTGTATCCTCTTTTTTCTTTTTTAATTGACCAATTTGTGTTTTTTCGTATTTTTCAGTATCTTTGTGATAAAGTAAAAAGTCGTCTGATATTGGGACAATGATTTTTTTATTTATTAATGATAAAATTTTGTCATCAATTGTCAATTCATTGTAATTTATGCCAGATTCAGCATTAATAATAAAATTATATATTTCATGCGCCAATCCTTCTGTTCGTCTTTTTGAACTTAAAATGTTCTCAACAACCGAAAAATCAATATATTGTGTTTTTGGTAATAATACATCAATAAAAATATACTCACCTTCATCCTTTTCAGCCATTTCCAACATTTTATATACATCTTTCTTTTCGTTTTGTTTGTACAAATTAAATAAAATCAAAGTTTTTATTATATTGTGGTTTCTGTCTTTTATATTTTTTAATTTAAAATTTTCATTCACATATTCTTGTCCAAAATCATTTAATAATTCTATTGCTTCTTTGTATTCTGGTTTTAAAATTAATACTGATAATCTACCAGGTTCGGCATCTATCATATTTATTATATTTTTAGAAAGTGTATACATTTTTATGACATTAGCGTTGTTTTCACTATTAAAAAAATTGTCAATTTTATAGTTAAATTCATGTTGATTTTTACTAAATTCAACAATGTTATTTATAAATGTCTCATATTTACCTTTGTAAGACACACCTATTGTCATAAATAAATAATACGCAATATATCTCTTAATTATTTCCGTTATTCTCAAAATATTATCTTTATTGTTTATCATTGTCTTGATATCATCAAGATTTACATTTTTTATATATGTGCTCATAATATCATTAAGTTCTTTCTGATATTTGATGAAATTATTTTCATCCAAAATTTTATTTATTTCTTTGTCTTTGAGTATAATATTATTGTAAAAGTCATCTATGATTTTATCTACCAGCTCGTCAATTTTATTGATATACATTATTAAATTATAATATACTATTAGAATATATTTTTGTTTGGTTTTTATGATCGCTTATAACAATCGACTTATAGCAATTGCCTTAATACTCGTTGAATCCATGAACTAGATGTTATAAACTAACTGTTGGTGTAATTAGTTATTGTAATTAGTTATACTACCTGAATATTAACCAAATTCTAAAATTCTTTAAATTGTATCAGGTTTAAAGAATTACCAATATAA
>Ga0302186_10003875_pt1 | contig 10736 bp, 10 predicted proteins | sample II_Bog_E1_2_FD_198782 | JGI IMG/M metagenome (GOLD analysis project Ga0302186, IMG submission 198782) | Peat permafrost microbial communities from Stordalen Mire near Abisko, Sweden - II_Bog_E1_1 | ecosystem: Environmental > Terrestrial > Soil > Wetlands > Peat | place: Sweden: Abisko...
TTAATCTTCGAAAGAAAGCTTTGGATAGTATGTTCATTAAAAGTGTAAGTGACAGCTAAGAACTGCATAAGTAACTCCTTTTTAAACTTCTCAGTGTAGCCGTGAAGCATTTCTATAAAACTATTCAGTTTCTAAATTAGCACTCATCTACCTTGTTTATCTATCTGTCAAAGATACGCGATACTTTTTATCGAAGTTACGCTCGATTTGGACAATTCCTGTTAATCTTAACATTATGCAGGAATTTGGATATTTCCGCAGGATGCTTTTCGCTTAAGTTAAAGGGAATTAAAAATTTATCAGATGGGGAAGTACAGTTCACACATAAAAATCTGCGGCATTTGACGTTCTGTAAATTCATGTAGATAGCAGGAGTATTGAGGGAATTGCTCGAACAATTTGAACATAGATGAACATTTTTTTGATCTTAGACGGCTTGACCACTATCTTAAGAAATACTCGGCTCATTTTGTTGCTAAAATTGATGATAATTAATCTGGTCGGATTTAATATTTTGTTTAATTTACTCGATCAAATCTTTTCTTTTGGCGTCTTAAAGGATCAAGACATCTTATTCATCAACAGGCTTACACTCTGTACTTTATGGATGCTTGTAACTTTCAGCTCTTTATTAAACATTGACGAGTATGAAGTGACTATCTTTTCCTTGCACTTACTTCTATTCTTTTTAATTTCCAACAGTATTGATATTGATCATTCTGTCTGGTTTTCCTTTTGCTTATTGTTGGGTATTCATCGTGTGTATAACTTCTTTGCAGAGGAGCTTGATTGCTTTTATATGCTTCTGATCGAATGTATAAGCATATAAACTATCTTATGTATAAATGTCATTACTTTAATAACTGTCAACTCGTGTATTTCTTACCACGCTATCCTAGTTATTTTTAAAATTAATTGATAATAAAAGTGCAAACCAAAGCATTTTATCAATCTATTTTGTTTATATTTAATTTGTATCTTATTACAACTCCAACTAATTTAATTATTAATGTGATTGATAATTCAATGCTCTAATATTGGATTGATGGCTATCAGATGAGGGTTGAATAGAAGTGGCTATTTGTTCTAAGAACTGCAGGGTTGCCGTTATACCAATACAGCTTGCCGTTCACCGAAACCCAGTTGGTGTGATTAGCTTTTCTCAACCAGTTCATCAGGAAACCGCAGAAAGAAACAACTTTGAAATTTTTAGCCTCAACCACCTCATCAGCTTCCTCTCTTCCGAGAAAAGACTTTGGTTTCAGTGAATAGATATGGAGGTTTCCGTCGCTTGTTCGGTAGATCCTGGTGATTTGAGTGGAGCTTCTTCGTAGAAAATTGCCATAAGACCATGCTGCGCCTAAATAGGTTGACTATTACCTAGCCCAGCAGCTCCAAGAGTAACTCCAAGTATTCCATAAGAGGGGAATCCCAAAATTTAATTGACCAAAGCAGCAACTGATCCTGCGGTAATCACTTCGCCCAGTTTCCAATAGCTTGCATTGTCGGTCTCCGTCTCCAAAATGAGTGTTTTTTTATCTACTTCTGCTTCAAAGTTGATGCCGATTCTATCATTGACTTAGTTTTTCAACCTGGATAAGGTTAATTATACTCGTTGACCACGTAATTTAGGTGTTGCTGTTCAGTTTAAAGAATCTTCTGAATTTAACTCGAATGGGCCAAGGGTACAACCTTTCCCTCTGTGGCTATTCCATGATTAGCAGCTAAGCTCGTCTTAACAGAGCTGTGACTGACGGGGGTGATGGTGGTGGAGAAACGTCTGAGTAGCGTGGCTAGGGTGAGTTTACTCAACATCTTGATCTAATTATTATCAATAAATCATCTGATTTATATAAATCATATTTTTTTGTTTAAGAGATTCCAAAGAGTTGGATCTCCTTGACTATTGAATTGAAAGGGGACGTTTCCTTGCCCCTGAAAGTTATTCCTGTCATTTGGATTATATCCATAATAATGGGGATTCTGCATGTTGAACATTTGTGGAGGATAGGTGGCTTGGTAGCCATTTTGGTTAAAATTATTGTTGTATGGCCCATATCCACCTTGAGACGAAGTCATGTTTCCATGGGATCCATTGTTGTATCCAGTTGAGAAATTCATATTCATATTGTTTGGTGGATAATAGTATGGAGGTTGTTGTTGATAATTTTGCTCATATTGTTGCTGTTGAGGATGGGGAGTTTATTCGGGTCTCATTTATTAAGTTTACATCTTGGTAGCCTCTTTATGCTTACTTCCTTTACCCTTACCTTTGCTTTGATTTTTACTTTTTGATGGACTTTGCGAACCCTCGATTTGCATAGGCTCGTATGTCTTATGAGTGCTTGATAGAATGCCATTAATTTTAGAGTAATACTTATCAAGCTCATCAAACTCAATAGAATTCGAGCCATCCTCATCAATGAGATCAAATCCACTCCTTATCTCTTCATCAGTAATTTAGATCGACCGACTACATAACTTCTTAAGGAGAGATGCAAATTCCTCAAGATTAAGACTGCCCTTCTTCTTGTCAAAATCATTAAACACTTTCCAGAGCGTAAGATTATTTTTCGTTATTATCTTATACAGTTTTTAGAAGCAACTCTTTATCTTGTTACTTGTATCGGGCGATATTTTTTTAAACGTTTCGGCCTCATCCTTTAAAAAACTGGGCACTTCCGAAAACTGTGATTCCAGCTTAATACCATTTTACAGCAACATACTTTTAAGCTCATCAATAGAGATAGATCCACTGCTATCTACATCAGTTTTCTTGAATATGTAATCCGTCTATTCCTGTGAGATGTCAGAGTGAACCCTCTTGAAAAAATGATAAAAATCTTGGTAGTTGATCTCCTCCTTTTGAAGGCCAAAACCCATTGAGTTCATGATCTTCTTCATATCCAGGTTTTTTTGGCTGATATAAAATCGCAGCTTATTCATTATCATCTTCAGCTTGTTTTCAAATTATTGACACTCGTTAGCTTTTGCTGCAAAATAACCATTGAAGATAGGATGCCTAAATATCTCATCCCAAGAGATACGATCTGCCTCTTTTAACTGCAAACAACTATGAAGAAAATCTTAAGTTTCAGCAGAGAGACCCTTACGTTTGATGGTGAGAGGTATTTTTTATATATTCTTTATGAGCTAAATTTCCCTACTGGCGATCCATGGAGGTATTCCATGCAGTATTTCATAAAAAATAAATCCTAAAGCCCAAACATCGCATTTGGAAGTGTACGATTCTGCCTTGAGGATCTGGAGAGACATGTAGAGAGGAGTTCCCACACAAGTAGAGACCATAGTGCGATTGTTCATCTGTCTTGCAAAGCCAAAATCTCCTAATTTCAAAGTCTTTCCCTTTTTCATAACGTTGGCTGGCTTTAAATCACTGTATCGTCACAAAAATTACCGATGAATGATACCTTCCTTGACCAAAGTGAGAAAGCCGTTGCATATCTGCCTCAGCATTTCGATAGCTTATTCCTCTGGATGCTGCAAGCCTGGCCTGATATCGCTGGAAAGGTCACCATCGCACAGTTATTGGATGATGTAATAGTTTTTGCTGCTCTCCATGACATCATAAAAACCAACCACATTTTATGAATGCAATTTTTGAAGGATATCGATTTAGTTTTTGACTGCTGCTTTCAGATATTAATCTTTCTCAACTATGATAACTTTTGAGTTACTACTATCTTTAGAAAGTATCTTGACTGCAACCAAATCACTGGTTGACTCCTGTTTGCCGACGTAGACACTTCCGTAACTGCCCTTGCCTAGAACTTTCGACAGGTAGATGCTGTACCCGTCTATTTTTTTTATTTGTTGCTGCATCTATCAAAATATAGTACGATTATGATTTGTTAAATCAGGTTGTATAATTAAAAAAGAGAACATTAAAAGATAGTATTAGGCATGATCAAGAAAAAAATTAATCAATTAGTTTGAGTGATGATTGCAAAGGGAGTTGAATGCAATGCTTAGTGCATTAAGAAGGGTTTTCTTTTCAGTCCCACTTAATTTTATTTTTGACAAGTTAATAACAGCTCTGCTGTCGGAATGATATTTTGAATACGATAAGCTGATTGTTGGTTGGGAGAGTATATATATAAAGTCCAGATAATTAATATCAATTAAAAAAATGTTTGTTGAATACATCTGATCTCTCAACAAATTGTCTTTTCATTCCTGTCAACGCCAATAAAACTTGGCAAACAAACTGAAGTAATTGTTTCCTCTTCCTGTTATATAATAAGTTCAGTAAATCTCTGCCTTTGATCATAGTCTAAGCCAAATAACTTAATAGGCCATCATCAAATTGTTTATATATCAAGCTCCTCTCAAATAATAATATTATTAATTTATTATCTATGAACTTCTTGAATTTTATCACTGCCGCAGAATCACGTTTATTTACTTTCATTCAGTTCTCAATTTTAAACTTTCTAACCATCTCGCCGCCCCCAAGCAGTCTTTGAACGATAAACCATAGACCTCGGCCTTCAAAAAGGTGACCTCAAAAGATGACCAATCACTGACGACCCAATTGGAAGGTGAAAAGACCGAACATTATGATTAATTAGTATTTTGTGGCCTATTCTCAGATGGAAGAGCGTCAAAGATTGATCAATCAATATCTTCAGATCAACATCCAGATCCTCTAAAAGAAGATGCAGGACAACGAAAAGACTATAGAAGATGTCAACTCACAAGAAGTTATAACTGCAGTCCAAAAGGAAAAAGAATCCCCAGCTGATCCCAATAAAAAGAAAATGTACGATAAATAGTATCTTAGAAAGAAAGTTAACAACTGTGGACATGAGGATAGAGGTCATTACGCCAAGGGAATGTGCTCTAACTGCTATCATCGGTACGGAAGAGTCAAAAAACCATGGAATTGTCCTCATTAGAAACTGTACGCGGCTGGAATGTGCCAGAATTGCTATATTAACGATTATAATCGCAAAAAGAGAGAGGAAGCGATCAAACTGCAGGACGAAATAAAAGACGATAGTCCGACCGTGAAACTGATTGAAACAATTGTCACTCCAGTGGCGACATAGAAGATCTAATGCGAAGTGGACAACCTTGCAATTTGATGACAATTAATCTTTCTTTATCCTCAAATAAGGGTAATCAAATGTTATGAGTTTAATTTGATAGTATAAAGTTGAGTAGTTATTATATTCTTAATTAACTATCGAAATGGGCTTATCTCAGCCCTCTTCTCTAAAATTACCCTCCCTACCCAAGGAACATTGGCATCAAGTGGCCTTGCCTGTGAGTCCTCCTCCAAAACTTTCGCATGGCAGTTTTAAATTGCTTCGAAATGCACTAACTAACGAATAAATGGAGTAATATTCGATCACGTTCCGGTCTACTATCTAATTTGAGCAATATCTCGAAAGCTTTCGATGGCGATTACGAGAGGAGAATTTTATCAACACCAGATACATCGATTATTCGGATGATTATCATTGCTGCAGTCAGCTTTAAACAGCTAAAATATACTTGGAGCATATTCCTCTGAGATTGAGTAATATACAAGATATCCCATAGCCTGAAAACTTGTATGTTTTAATGGCGGCTTTGTAAGGATTTTAGAAGTTGTATCGGCATTTAGGATATTTCAAAAGCAATGAAGATATGGTGGGAATTGATCGAGAAGGGAGAGTGAAAGTTTGGTTGAACTCTAATTTCAGTAAAAATTATTTGTATGGTCCCTACTATATTGAAGGAATCGTTGACCCTCTTACTGGTTTTTTATAAAAAGAGGGAGAATAGGCCATGGTGTGGGATATCGTTAAAATGATAGAGGACAATACGACTCAATAAATATTTTATCCCTTTCGCATATCGCAGTTTTTTCTTGATCGTAGGGGCAGTTTATCCTTTATCGCTGCCAAGACTTTAATAATCAAATACTCTAAGAAATATCACATAACAATTCCGACATATTTCGAATCAATCCTTCGCATTTTTGATCAGGGAAAAGAACCTCTTTCGGAGGAGGACAGAAGCAGCAATATTAATGAGAATAACGAGTCTAAATCATTAAAAAAGATAGTTCATTACGTCGATCCAGCCGAGGAATCAAGTGAAGATTTAAGTAGCATGGTTAATATCACTCAACCAGTCTACAACCCTAACATGTCCTTTAAAAATTAGGAAAAACCAGACATGAGACTGTCATTTCCCGGCAATGATCGCTCAGGCCAAACAACCGGGGAGTCATTAGGGGTGAAGGCAAGAAGCTTTAATCACTTCAAAATGACTGATATGATCAAAGATGATAATGTGACTCAAAATCAAGCATGCTCCAATAAAATACCTAAAGTTAACTTTAGGTATTAATCGATTCCCACTTCTCCCAAACATTTCTTTTCGAAAGAAGTACTCAATCAAACTCCTCCTAAGATTTTGAATGAACCGCTACAAATAAGTAAAAATTTGGCATAAAAGCCTGTTGATAAATCCCCGTTATCGCGCCGATTGATCTATAGTAATGCTCATGAAGACTACGAGCTGGACTAATAGATGGTGCAGGATATGCTGCGTTATCAAAACAGCTGATATCCTTAATATTGCTTGATCTTTCATATGATTTTCCAATACTGACCTTTGATGATTACGTACATGAATGTATCATATTATGGCTTGAATATTACCATGTTGACTGATTGAGAATAATTGACAAATAATTTTTATTTATCATGAAGTGATTATATCATCTAATATTAAATTTAATTTATTGCAGAGGGTTATATTTTTATTACTTCATCAGAATGAACAACAAAGCCGTCTTCAATTCACGTCCAGGATAACTTTTTACGGATACCTACCTGAGCACACTCAGTAATGCCGAATAGCATTAAACTTACGATAAAAATATTTACAAAGCTATTAAGTATCTATTTGATAATCAAGGGAAAACAATGTTTAAATTATCGTGGAAAAGGATAGATAGGTTGCTCTCGAGATGGGTGAACTCTATAACGAAGAAAAGGAACTTAGAACGATCGTCATGGAGATGAGAAAGAAATATGATATAGAGAAAATTATGACTTTTCAGAAGGAAAAGACCATACAAAAGCTTGAATAAGAGCACTTACAGTTGGAGAGTGATATAGCAAAGCTTTGCCATGAATGCGAATAGATAAAAGACGTAAGCATAATGTAAAATAGAATTACCATGTTGTCCTCAAAAAATTTGATGAATCAACCTCAGAGATTGAGGATTCAATTTATAAGCTTGATGTTAGACTCAATCTCCAAGATCGATTAAAATAGGACATCCTTTTTTACAAAAAAAAGTGTTTTGATTTAAACATAAAATTAGTCAGAACACACACTTATCTGAGGGAAATCATGAAGCGGTCTGAAGGAAAGAAGAATATGAAATCAAAATGCAATTTAGTACTAAATTCACTACAGCAAACAGTGGCAATTCGCCATAATTAGAGGCAAAATTATCTGAAAGAAATGTAAACAATGCTCATCCGCAAATGTTAAAATAATTAAATTAAAACAAATCGATAAAATTGTCTTCAGAATTCCATGCTGAAGGCTCTTTCAGACAGACTTCCTTAAGAAACACTTTTGATGAATACATATTACTGCGAAGCATTTCTGAGGAAAATGCTTCGGAATAAGATGGAGAAGATAATGGAGGAAAACAAATCAATAGAAACGGCTTTTAATAAAATTAAAAAAGAAACGAGGATTTCTACAATTACTTAATTTGTAAGTGATTTTTTGAATCGTTAAAAGAAGTATGGTGAACTACTGTAGTCGATTCAAAAAGCAGAAGAAAAAATTGAAAAAGTGAAAGAATAACGAACTTTATTGGATCGATAGAAGTTACAATTTTAGGCTACAATGAGTGATTTAGAGAACAATCTGAACTAAAAAATGAAGAACGGCTAAAATAAAAATATAATTAAGGAGCTTAATCACTATAGCATTTTAGTGTCAAAATGCAAAGAGAATAAATCGATGTTAAAGAGATGGGCAGTCAAAACAATAAACAAATTTAAGAATATGGGTGAGAGCATGGAATAAAATCATAAGATTCAATAGTAGACGGAGGAGTACAACAGACTATCGATTAAAGAAACAGTACGGCAAGCTCTCAAATTGATAATTGAAGATTTAAGTAAAGATAAACCAGAAAGTTCACTGATGAATACACCATTAACGATGCATGATCTCTTAACGGATAGAAGTGAAGAAAAGATTAATCTTCCTACTTTGACAAGCTAATCTGTTCTATCAAAATAATATTCTAGGCGCAACTTCAGAGTGAGAACAATGACCACTCACGAATAAGGTCCCGATGAGCGCGATCACTAATACGATGATATGTCTGAATTTGATTTTCTCAAGCATAATCGTAGACTGGTGAAGAAGGACAATAAAAGTGTGAGAGCTCGAATAAAAACCAGACCATTTTGATATCATCAGCTTATTTTAAAATTCAATATAATAACTATTGTTTCAAAAAATCATTAAGAAATACGATTTTTGTTATAATTAAGGCAGATCATTATTTTAGCTATTATTAATGCTGGTTTGTCTACTTCAAACAAATCCCTCTCAAAAGTTATTTGTGAAACCCTAATTCTATTTAATATAGGTTTATATAGAAATAATGACTGAAATTCCAAAGAGGATTAAAAATGAACTATAAAAATAAGGTTAAAAAGGAGCTAATAAAAACTTAAAGCGCGTCATTCCTACAGAGTCTGGTGCATAAGATAATAGAAACAGTAAATGTTAGTTAAAAAGGACTTACTTGAGCCAAGCATCCAAAATACATACAATGTAATTTCCATAAATAAACATTGATACTCATCACGGGCAATTTGCAATTAAAGGGTATGCCTGCGAACATCGAGATTAATAGAATGGTGGCTAGGAAACCAGCGAAGTGAAACATTATATACAGGGGATTTAGTAATACGATAAAAAGTATCTGATGAGAAATTTCCCCCTCTCCTATTTTTAGAATGTGGATCTCCTCTTTAAAATGATTAATAGAAAGAAAAGATTTATTAACAATACTTATAAATCTCAAAGAAAGGACTCGAGAGATGAAGGGAAGAGCGAGTAGAGATACAATCGCACGGTTAATATTTAAAGATAAGTTGAAACATTCCCAATCAAATAGGATGAGAGGATGCAACAGTAGGATAAATTTAAGCTTCCAAAAGAGATAAGGAAGTAAAGAAAGATCAACTATTCAAGTAATAAAATTGAAGAAAATAAGGAATACGAGAATGTAACTGACAAAAATAAAACGCTTTTACCAATGTACGGAAAGATACATACAACTATCCCACGAATAGATAAATAAAAGGAAACAAATGATGAATTCGAACTGAAGAAGATAAAATCTGAAAATAAGATCGGCAAAGCTTTTATTTCCAGAAATTCGAGAGATAAAATGAAATAAATTAACGACAATACTAAAAGAAAGACGTTAAATTTTGCAAATAATCATATGGAAACTAAACTCTCCACTGAAAAGCAGAAAGAAATAGGAGAAGAAGAATAAGAGATAAATTTAAATCATTTAGGCTCCAATGAACCCTTAAACATGAAGTCAAAATCATACACTCAAATTAACAAAAGAGGATCTGCTTTTAATATTAAGCAGGTTTAAAATCTGCAAAAAAAACAAAAGATGGAAGAGAAATCAGGCTAAACTGAAGAAAAAACGACCTAAATAATTAAACAGTAAAAATATTAAAATAATAACATCAATCAAAGTGAAGGAAATACCTTCAGGCAATCAGAAATAATAAGCTCAAATACAAAAAATGTGAGCACTCACCAAAGAGGGTTAAAATCGGAAATAATTGAAATACCGAAAAGAAGTTCAGTTTTAAAGATTCGTAGACCTCAAGCAGCTGTTAAAAGTTATCAGAATTCCACACAATAACCAAAGAAATAGTCAGACCAAATTGTAGAAACTTTAAAAGTATAATGGTAAAATAAGAATAGCATCTAAAAATAATATTAGAGCAGACTAAACTATTGTTACGGCATTTAACCTCAAAATAATAACGATAATTCAGAAAGCGAGAGCAACAATACAGTTTAGCAAATATTAAATGCTTAAAAAGATAAAATAAATGTCCAATAATAAGATGTTTAGAGAAGAGATAGCCAAGTGGATAAGATTGACCATGAAAAAATGATTGGCTAGCCAAAATAAATAAATAAAAGAACGGATGTATAAAAAATAGAGGAAAATTAAATCATTTATTCAAATGTTGACTGTAACACAGAATAAGAATAAAGATGTGATGTAAAAAAGGAAAATAGATAAGGAATATTTAAAAATAAAGAATAAGGAATTGAAAAGGAAGTTTATGCAAATGATTAAGAAGAAAATGGTAAAAAATAAAAAACAAAATAATAAAAATGTTTATAAGGAAAAAGAATTAAAAATAATAAAATTTAAAAATAATTTGAAAAAAGTAAAAATAAAATATCAAATAATAAATTATTGCCAAATAAAAATATTAATATCAAAAATGTAAAATAAGAGGAGTTAAAAATAAAATAAAAATAAAATAAAACAAAAGTCAAAACAAATACTAGTCATCAAACAGATAAAAATGAAGGAAAGAAATCTGCCCTTGGAAGGAAGGATGACACAAAGATGGATTCTGTTGATAAGAAAGAAGAACGGCAGCCTGTTAAGGTATAAGCTCACTCTT
>Ga0302186_10003876_pt1 | contig 10735 bp, 14 predicted proteins | sample II_Bog_E1_2_FD_198782 | JGI IMG/M metagenome (GOLD analysis project Ga0302186, IMG submission 198782) | Peat permafrost microbial communities from Stordalen Mire near Abisko, Sweden - II_Bog_E1_1 | ecosystem: Environmental > Terrestrial > Soil > Wetlands > Peat | place: Sweden: Abisko...
TTTTAAGTTTTTTTCATTTTTTGGGTTTTTAAGATTTTTGAGAAAAATTATATATCTAAATTAAGTTTTTAGAAAAAATTAAAAAAATTTCAAATTATAAAAAAAAAATAATTTAAGAAAAACTGAAAAATCAAAAAAAAAAAACTTGATTTTTGGATTTGACTTTAAACCAAATATTAATAATAATATAAAATAAATATTATTATACAAAAAGTAGGAAGGAGTTGTTTTATATTTGCATTTAAGTGGCCTTAATCTTCTTGAGATTCCATGCATTCTCATCGAAAAAGTTCCCCTTCCTCTTTAAACTAATCTCCTGACTGTTGTTCAAATCCATTTGTTCCTGTTTCAAAATCATCTCCTTCTCTAAATGTTCCTTTGTTTTATCCATCAAAAGGCACTCAATGTTTTTTATTTGTCTGATCAACTGTAAAATGTTCTGATCAATTATCTGTTCTTCCAATAAAAACTCATTAAAAATCTCATTCAAATTGTTCTCTGTGCTCTTGATATCGCCTCCGCATTGACTTCTCTTTTCTTGTAAATCCAAAGCCTCGTTTCGTAAATTGTTGAACCCCTTCTCAAGCACCATGAGGCTTTTCAAAATGTTATAATCGCTGAACACCTCGCATCTGGTTTCTGAGTCATGAGAGGATTCTTCTTTCTTGATTAATTTGGGCTCTTCGAAAAATTCCTTTTTGATATTTGGTGGAATCTCTTTCTTTTCTGAGTTTTTGTAATTCTGGTTCAATTCCTGAAGCAAGCTCTGAACCTCTCCATTGATTGAAGCGTTCATTTCTATTTTGTTACTTTCTTTTGATTTCTTCGCTTGGATTTTATCGATGATCGGAATCAAAATCGATTCTTTGTTTTCTTCACTGATTTTAATCGTTGAGTTTCCATCTTGAGTTGGTGATTGTCTGGACCTGTCAAGTGCTAATCTTCTAATCGTTGAATAGAACCTATTCTTTATTGAGTTTTCAGTTCTGCCATTGAAATGCTTCGCGATCTTACTCCATGCGGAACCATATTTCTTATATAATGCAAAAATCAGCTCATCCTCCTCATCACTCCAATTGCTTTTCTTCAGATTTGGACTCAAATTATTGAGCCATCTTTCTCTACATTGCTTGCCGCTTCGTCCTGGAATGTATTGGGAAGCTCTGGACCATTTCATAGCTCCTTCTTTCTGAACCCATTCCATTAATCTTTTATCTTCCTCCAATGTCCAAGGACCTTTAATGAGACCAGGCTTAAGGATTTTCGTCCATCGGTGAAGACATTGAATTGATGAACGGCCCTCCATATGCTCAGACACCTTCTTCCAATTTCGCTCCCCAAATATTGAAAGAAAGTAGCGAAGGTTCTCATCTTCTTCGACAGACCATTTGCCTTTACGACAGGCTTGAGAAGATTCAAAGGAAGGGGGTGATTTCTTGGTGATAGAGATCTTTTTCTCGAGTAGCTCGATGATGTCGTTTTGGTTCATTTTTTCCGGATTTTTTATTGAGATTTTGGAAGGGATAGGAAAGGCTTTAAAGGCATTAACGGTTAACAGGGTTTAATGGCATAGTTTTAACGAATAATAGTTATCGTTTTTTTGGTAGTTTTTAGCAATTTTTAGATAGAGCTATATTTAAATCGTTTGTTTTTTAATTAGGGTCGATTGTTTTGAAATTTGAAATAGTTTTTGTTTGAAAACACCAAAAATAACGCAAAAATTAGCAATCAAAATAATTAATTAATGTTTTTTTTTGTCATTTTTTAAAATTTGGTCGATTCGAAATAAAACAAAACTCAAAAAATAACGCAAATATTGATTCCTCTAAAAAATAAAAAACCTTTATTTTCTGATTTGAAATTATAAAACAGAAAAAATCTCATGTAAATGATAATTTTGATATTTTGAAACATTAAAATTTCAGAAAACATTTTTTTTTCTTCCTCAAAAATAAATATACAAAAATAAAAATTTTTCCTATTTTACTTTTCTAAAATGTAAATAACAATAGACCCAAGCATTTTCTTTTCATTAAATCCCACTCCTTTTTCCCATTCTTCAATTCCTTTAAACTCCCCGTCCATCACTATTTTTACTTTTCTTTTCACAACAAACTGCATCATTTCCTCAATAATATTCAAAGCTTTCCCTATTTCAAATTTAAAAGCACCATAAATCTCCTCCCAATTAAATCCCATAGTGGCATTTCTAATAAACAAACTCATTATTTCTGGAGGGTTCAATTGGAGAGAACTATCTGAAACAACCCATCGTCCATTCGGTGCTAAAAGTCCAATGATTTCTTTCATTTCTCGATCAGAATGGTTTTCCAAAAAATCCAAAATTATGTCAATTCCCAACCCATTGGTTTTCTCTAAAAATTGGTTGTAATAAAGATCCGACCTCAAAAGCAAAGTCAAAGGGCATTTAGATAAATTCATTTGTTCTAGAAAAACTCTAATTCTATCGAATTCTTCAGCTGTGTTCATTACTAAAAACACAGTGCCATTCAATGATAGTACCAATTGCAATAGGATGTATGTATATTGATATGATAACCCAATGATCATAACGGAATCACCTTCAATGAACCGTCCTTTCTGAAACAATGAGTTAAGTAGCTTCAGAGCCACACTTCCTGCGATCAACGCCTCGTTTTTCTCAAGTTTATCAGGAATTGGGATCAATAAAGATTCTTCAACCTCTATTATTGGGGAAATCTCAATATTTATTAGAGAATTCACTGGAAGGTAAAGCAATACATCCTGATCTTCAATGAATTTTTGCATTGTTTGACCCGGGTTCACGATTTTTGCTAGGAAAAATCGGTATTTGTTAGGTGAACAGCCTAAAAAGCTTTCAGGAAATGATGACTTGGATTTTTCAATGGCTCGGTTTGGAACAGTAGCCTTGAGTTTGATCAAGGGTTTCATGGAAATTCCGGAATTAACAAATTAAAAATATCTCAAAAAACAAACAAAAAATTAAAAAATATGGTGCTCACAAACAAGCAAAAAGAAGAGTTGAACAAGTCTATTCTTGAGTATCTAATCAACAACAAATATGCTGACTCTGCAACCAAATTCAAAGAAGAGTCAAATACAAACTTCGAACCCCCTCCCGATAAAAACAACCAGGACCTCCTCGAAAAAAAATGGGTAGCAATTTATCGACTCCAAAAAAAAGTCATGGAACTTGAAAGCAAAATCGAACAAATGAACGAGGAACTATCTGCGAGCTCCAAATTCAAAAAAAAATTATCAGATGTTGATCAGGATCAATTATTCCCCAAAATTCCAGCCAAATATGTCTTACAAGGCCATCGGGCAGTAATCACCTACGTGATTTTCCATCCAATTTATAATATGTTGGCCTCTTGCTCAGAAGATGCATCGATCAAGCTCTGGGACCCAGAGACGGGGCAATTTGAAAAGACTTTCAAAGGACATACTGGAACTATAAATTATTTGTCATTCGATCAGCAAGGGAAGTATTTGGCATCCTGTAGTTCAGATCTCACAATAAAACTTTGGGACTTGCAACAAAATGCATGCATCAAGACCTTGCATGGACATGAACATTCAGTGTCATCGATCGAATTTTTGCCGACCGGTGATTTTTTAATCTCGGCATCTCGTGACAAAACTATAAAACTTTGGGAATTGAGCACTGGGTATTGCAAAAAGACATTTACCGGACATAATGAATGGGTTAGAAGGGCGATAGTGAATGAGTCAGCGACGATGATCGCAAGTTGTTCAAATGACCAAAGTGTCATGATTTGGAATTTGGAGAAAGGAACGATAGATCATCAATTGTTGGAGCATGAACATGTGGTGGAATGTATCTTGTTTATAAAGGAAGAAGTTGGGAAAAAGGCCATTATGGAGAGCGAATATGGGAAATCACCAATTAAAGAAGAGGAAGAAAAAACCACTAAAGAGAAATTAGCTAATATTAAAGAGAATCTCACCAATAAATACGCCAAAAATAACATTCTAGCCTCTGGAAGTAGAGACAAAACGATAAAAATCTGGAATTGTGAACAGGGGACATGCATTGTCACCTTGATAGGACATGATAACTGGGTAAGGGGGTTAGCTATGCATCATTCGAACAAGTTTCTGTATTCTTGTTCTGATGATAAAAGTGTGAGGATTTGGGACCTGCAAAATGGGAAACAAGTGAGGAAGATCAATGAAGCACATACGCATTTCGTGACTTGCATTGCGTCGAACCCAAGATTTTTCACGGTTGCAACTGGAAGCGTTGATACTCAATTGAAAGTGTGGGAATGCAAGTGAGAAATGAGGAATTAAGCGGAGGAGAGGGTTTCAAAAAGGTATTTTTAAAATTTTTAAACAATTTTTTTTGATTTTTTTTTTTAATTTTTTTTTTTCGAAAATGGAGAAGAAATAAAAGGATTTGTAAAAAAAAATAATGTTTGAATTTTCATTTTTTCTTTAAACAAAAAATTTAATTTTTCTTTCTTTGAAAAAAAAAATAATAAAAATTTTGCAAAAAAAATCAAATAAAATGGATACACATCAACCAGTTGAAGGCCAGACAACTACCTTTAGTTCACGTATCAAATCGTTCGACTTCTATCGGAAGCTGCCTCAAGACATATCAGAGAAAAGTTCATCTGGTGGTTTAGGTAGACTTTTTTCCACATTTTCCGACTTTTTTTTCTCAATTCTTGAAATTTTTTAAGTCTCCCTTCTTTGTGCAATCATAATCATCACATTATTTGTTAGTGAGTTCTCTCATTTCTTATCAACGTCTCTTCGATCAGAAATGGTCATCGACACAAAAGCCGCTCAAGAAAACGTAAAAACATTGTAAAAAAAACATAAAAAAAAATTTTTAGATACAAATAAATCTGGATGTTCAATTCTTCCAAGTTCCTTGCCCTCTCATGCTACTCGAAGGACGAGACAGTTTATTTTCCTCAAATCACATGAGTTTGCAGACGATAAGATTAGATCGGAATGGGATTCCTCTTGACGGGATAGCTCCAGGATCAACTGATACTGATTACAACAACCTAAACGTCGACACACTTGTGGGGATGATTAAAAACCAGGAGGGATGTGCAGTGTTTGGGTCTCTTTTCGCTAAAAAAGTGAGTGGGTTCATCTATTTCAATGAAAGACGCTTGGATTCTATCCCCGGCTTGAAGGAGAAAACAGACTTGAAGACTTTGAATTTTTCACATAAAGTTAATTCAGTTTCGTTTGGCACAAAAAAGGAATTAGTCAGTTTAAAGCAAAACCTGAACAAATTGTTGAGCCCTTTGGAAGGAACTATAAAGAATGAGGTCAAATCGGATTCCCCAGGGACTTTGTTTCAATATTATTTAAATGTGGTGCCTATAAAATACGTGCCTCTTTATGGCTCGGATGTTTATGGGTATCAATATACAGCAAACTCACATAAAGTCGATTATTATCACAAAAACAGTGTGGTTGTTAGGTAAGCATTGCATTTGTTTTTTTTCATTTTAGGGTCGTTTAATTTTTTTTAGATATGATATCAGTCCTATTTCGGTGATATATTATGTTGAAAGGGAAAGTCTACTTCATTTTGCTGTGGAGATTTCCGCGATTATAGGAGGAATTTTCACGTTGGCGAAAATTCTGGACTCAACGCTATATAAACTTTTCAGAAACACTGGAAAGAAGGCAGACCTCGAATGACCACCGTTTTTAAAAATTTTTTAAATTAATATTGATAAACTTAAGAATCAAAGGCAATTGATTTGAATTTATTTTTTTCGAGTTATCTGTGAGAATATTTTCTCATTTTTCATATTTTTTTATTTTAATTTATTGTTTTTTAAAGTTACATTAAATTTTTTCTTTTATATATATTTTTGCAAGATCAAAATTAATTTTTTAAGGGAAATTTTATTTGAGGTTTTTATGATGCTTGGAAAAAATTGCAAATATACAAATCTAAAACTTAGAAAAATAACATTAATTTCTTAAATTAAAAAAAAAAACCTCTGAAATTTTGATTTTATACCATTTTTTTTATTTTTTATATTTTTATAATAATTTATTATAAGACGAAATGTGTTTGTTATATCTAACCTATATATTTTTTAAAAGACTAAAAATATTTCTCGTCCATAAACATTTTTTCCATTAAACATATAATCCAAATTCACATTTTAGTAATATGTCAATCTTTGATTCCATTGACAACTCTCGTTTCCATCTTCTTTCAAAATTACCCAAAGATCAAGAACCTCAAAATCAAGATAATCCTCCAATTTTCACAGGCCTCTTCACAGTGAAACTTCAATCAGGCAGTGCCAAAGCCAAAATCATCAAGGTCTACCAAAAAATAATCACTTTTAATACGGTAAGCAGTGATCTATAATATACAGTTGAATTTTTTTGTTAAATAGTTGAAAAAACCAAAGGCATTAAAATTTCTAAATTTAGAGGAACTCCTAAGCCTAGAAATCTGGGAAATTAAGGGTGTTGATGGTAATTCTTACGTGATAAAGCTGCAAAAAAATGGGACCTTAATCTCATTTTCAACTTGTGATAAAAATCTGCATGAGGAGTTAACGCAAAAATTGAAGAAAGTGTGTATTCTTCATGATTTTTCAGGGAATTATGAAATCTTAGATCATTTGGGCACTGGACACTTCGCGCAGGTCTTTTTATCGAAAAACTACAAGACATCTCAAAATTTTGCTGCCAAAATTATCAAAAAATCCGCAAAAGATTTTAAGAAACAAAAGGTTTCTTTATTTTTTTAAAAAAGCGGTAATACTTTTGTTCTAAGGACTATGTGATTAAGGAAATCAAGATCCTGATGTTTCTGCCCCCCTCTCCATATATTATCCAACTACATGAGGTTTATGAGTCATCAGAATGCATCATCATGATTTTTGAATATATGCCTGGGAAAGATCTATACCATCGAATCAAAACATCACAAAAAGTCTCAGAACCCCAGGCATTTGGCTATTTTTCTCAAATTGTCAAGGCATTGCTTTTCCTGGGTTATCATGGTTTTTGCCATAGGGACATCAAACCTGATAACATCCTCTTCGTTGATGAAGATAAATTAAAATTAGCCGATTTCAGTCTAGCTGAAGAGAAGGAGAAAATGAAGGGGGTCTGTGGAACGCCTGGATATATGGCTCCAGAGATCTTTCATCAACAAAAATATAATGAAAAAATCGATGTTTTTAGCTTGGGAGTAGTTTTGTATTTAATGTTATTAATTAATTTTGTTAATTCCTCCTTGAAACATTTTTTTTATAATGAAAAGGTTAACAGGAGGGTCATTGTTTAAAGGGAAAAAGCCAGATGATGTGGTGCAAAATAACAAAGCATGTAAAATTGAAACAAACCTGAAAAAATACAACGATTTGTCAAAAAATGGTTTTTTTTATAATTTTTACTCATTTAAAATATAATGAAAAAAAGCCAAATCGTTGATTTCGAAAATGTTGCAAAAATCACCTGAAAAACGAATTTCGCTGAAGGAAGTATGTTCCAGCAAATGGTTTATGTCACATTATCTGGCAATATCTCATCTAAAAGATACTGAAAACAACTCCAAGCCGAGTTCCGAAAAAAACATTTTATCTCCTCCATCTAGGCTTTTAAAAAGCCCAAAAAGAAGCATTTTCAACATAGGTTCAAGCAAAGATCTCAATCAAAAATCAAATGAGGAAAAAAATCAATATTTATCAAATTCTAATAACACTCTCAGTAAAAATGAAAGAAACATTAGTCTTAGTCCCAAAATGTCAAATCAATTGAGTTCTAATTTCAATGCTTTTGATGTAGTGGAACAAAATAGTCAATGTTCCATTCTTGGCAAGCCCAAAATACAATCTTCAATGTATCTAGGAGTATATAACTCTATTCACTTTTTCTTTAGTAATTATGATTTTTCTAGGTGAATTCATTCTTGATATTTCAATCAGAAGCCTTTTTACAAACCCTCATTTTCTCAGGAAGCTCAGTGGGAGAAACTGAGAGAGAGAATTTGTCAATTAATTCAAAGGAAAATACTGGATTTAGCCAGAATTTCATTAATTCCTCTTTCTATGAATATTTGAAGGGAGATAATAGAAAAATTGAGGAAACAATAAAAGAAATGGATTTGAAAGGAGAAGAAATGACATTTCCTTTAAATGTGTTAACGATTGAAGGAAATGATATAGATATTGCGGCAGCTGTTGAGAAAATGAAAACGTTGAGTTGCAAATGGAAAAAATTTTAATTGTTTTATAACTTCATAATAATGTTAAATTTTATATTATCAAAAATTTTAATGTTTTTGATAAATTTTTAGTGTTGAATCTGTTAAGATTTTTGTTTTTTTAAAACTAAAATTTTTGTTTTCAAGCATTTTTTCTGTATTTTAAAACATTTAAAAAAAAATCATTTCAAATCAAAAATAATATTATAAATTAGATGTTTTCATAAAAAATATTTGTGTTTAAGTTAAAAAAATTTAATTTTTTAGAAAACTTTATTATATTTAATGAAAGATATCATTTTTTCATATAAATGATTTTTTTTTTTAATATTTAGATGTCCATATTTGATTTTTCACAAACTGGCAGTTTCAACAAGCTCATCCGCACTTTTTCTGAAACGACCAACGAAATTCAAAGCCAAAAGACTGTTTTCATGGGGTTGCTTTCAGTAAAAACGATTTCTGGACGTTTCAAACCTAAAATAATTAAGATAATAGGGAAAAAGCTGTTGTTTTCATCAGTATTTGTATAATTTCTAACATTTTGTAATTATTTCTTAGATTTCAAGTCACAAGCCAAGCAAATTTTTGGATTTGGAGAACATTTTTACCTTAAAATGGAGAAAAACTGAGGGTAGTTCAGATTTCGCATTTTTAATAACTTTGCAGAAATCTGATAATTATTTGACATTTGGCATTTCAGACACTGTTTTGTTTCGAGATTTCTATGACATTCTGAAGAAATTATGCATCCTTGATGGTTTTCATTCACATTATGACGTCATAGAGACTTTGGGAAGCGGACACTTTGCATCTGTTTTTTTAGTGCATCATAAAGAAACTTCAGAGAAATTCGCAGCCAAAATCTTTCAAAAGAACAATGAGGACTTTAAACAAAACAAGGTAGTTTTTTGTTAGTCCAACAATGTTTTTAAGTTTTTTTAGGAATATATAATCAAGGAAATTAAAATATTGATGTTTCTGCCTGAATGTCCTTATGTCATAAAACTATATGAAGTTTATGAATCAAATGATGAGATGATAATGATTATTGAATATATGCATGGGAAGGATTTGTACCATCATATAAAAAATATAGAAAAAATCTCAGAGCCTCAAGCATTCATGTTTTTCTCTCAAATTTTAAAAGGACTTCTGTTTCTACATTTCCATGGAATTTGCCATCGGGACATAAAACCTGACAACATTTTATTCCAAGATGAAACGAAATTAAAAATTGCAGATTTCAGCTTGGCTGAATATTATCATGAAAATGAAATGAAATGCGTCTGTGGGACACCTGGATATATGGCTCCTGAGATTTTCACTCGTCAAGCTTATAATGAGAAAATAGATATTTTTAGCCTAGGTGTGGTTCTTTATTCGATGTACTGTATAATATCAATTTTTTTTTTTTAATATTTTTTTCAATTTATAATAATTTACATTTTTTAAATTTTTTAAGGTTGACATCTTCTTCGTTGTTCCGAGGAAAGGAACTTGCAGAAATAGTCCAAAAAAACAAAATCTGCAAAATAAATAAAAAAATCAAACAATTTGCGCAATTATCCAAGCCAGGTGATAAAATTAAAACTATTATAAATTCTTAAAATTTTTTTAGCCCAAAATCTTCTTAATAAAATGCTGGAAAAAACTAGTGATAAACGAATAAGCCTGAATGAAATTTGCTTCCACAAATGGTTTTTCAGCAACTATCATTCAATGCATTCGAATAAGCATATAGATATAGCTGAAAGCAGCACTAAGGGAGAAAATGGTAGCAAAACTCAGTCCGTTTCAGATTGCAACAGTCCTCCGCCAAAATTGCAAAGGAAAAAAGCAAAGTTGAGTTGTTTCGTTCATAAAATTTCTGATGCCGACAATTATTTCGACATTAACAATGAAGGAGACATCAGCAAGAATTATTATGATATTCAGCCGAAATTTCTAGAGAGTACAAAAATGGAAGGCAGCAGTTTAATGAATGCATTGCACTTGAACAAGAAAAAAATGAAAAATATAATGGAGTGTTCAATTGTTGATCAAATGAAAGGAATTAGTCTTTATTTGGGGGTAAATTTTGAAAAATCAATCAGTTTATATATTGTTTAATTTAAAGGTGAAGTCATTTTTGTTATGCCCCTCTTTAGATGCTTCTTTATTATCGCTATCATCAGCTGAAGTTGTTTCTTTGGATAAAATTTCAGAAAGCCAGATTATGAGCCAGAACTTTGATCAAAATTATAGTTTATTGTTATATTTAAAGGATTTGCAGAAAACAAGAGAAAAAAAGCAAAAAACTTCATTGGTTCTAATCTATGAAAAGGAAACCTCAAAAAAGGAAATAACACTCAGAACTAAAAGGATGGGGGATATAAATATTATTGAAACTATGGAAAAGATGGGAAATTTGCAATTGAAGTGGAAGAAATTTTAAATGAAAGGCCTTATTTAATGGTTAATTTATAGCTTTTTAATTATTTATTAATATATCTGTTG
>Ga0302186_10003877_pt1 | contig 10733 bp, 12 predicted proteins | sample II_Bog_E1_2_FD_198782 | JGI IMG/M metagenome (GOLD analysis project Ga0302186, IMG submission 198782) | Peat permafrost microbial communities from Stordalen Mire near Abisko, Sweden - II_Bog_E1_1 | ecosystem: Environmental > Terrestrial > Soil > Wetlands > Peat | place: Sweden: Abisko...
CAAATTTCAAAAATGAAATATGAAATAACACCTCTCCCAAATTTAATTAATATTTTGTTTTGGTTAATAATCCTTTTGTGTGTCATATAGAAAAAATTTGACGGCATAAAAAAAAAATTGTTTAACTGTGTATTTTTTTTTAATTAAAAGTTTTTTTTTTTATAAAGTCTTTTTTAAAACCTTCCAGGATTTCCGAATCTGTAATTAAACCCTTTTTTGACCCCAAAAAACTTTATTCACGGAGGAGATCTTCCTTTTTATTAGAAGATGAGAATTTTAAAAAGCTGGAAAAAGTCATGAAAATTTGAGGAGAATCTTCAAAAGAGAAAAAGCACTCAATCAAAAGGAAATAGAAAAAAAAATTATTATTTTTGAAAAAAAACTATTTAATTTTTAATAACAATAAATGCAAAGATAATTTTTAGGAGACAAGTTAAAAAAGATAATGTTTAATTTAAAGTATTTCTCTATCCCATAAAATTTTGTCTTTCAAAAATGATATACAACAGATCATCATCATCTTTATATAGATTATAGAGGCAATCTAAGGTAGTGCCTATGAATTTTTAAATTAGTTTATTAAAAAACAAAAAAAAAATATGAATCTCACTCAATTTAGGTGTAATGTTCCCATCTAAAACCAAAAAAAGAGCTCCTTCCGAGTCTTTCATATTTAACTTTTTTTTCAAATAATAAATTATTTGGCAAGCAGTTTCGTTCCGGTTAATGAAAACTCTGAGAAAAATTTTTAAATTATAGAAATTGTAGCATTTTTTTTACTTGAAACATTCATTAATTTTAAAGCTGCCACTTTTGCTGAGCAATACTAAAGGAACATAGTCGGGATAATTTTCTATGTGTTTTTTTGCATTGGTTTTTCTTTCAGCTTCAAAAACACAAAAAATTAAAAAATTGAAATTTCTTTCATTTTCTTTTTGAAAAATGACAAATTACCAAATGTTGTTTTAGATTTGAAGCGCCTTATTTCTTCACATTCAACGACCCCCTCGCAAGATCTCCTCATTTTCAAATAATCACACAAGAAAATAAAATTATTCGATTGGTTTTTTTTAAAGAAAATTAAAATGGACAAATGAGAATAATAAATAAAGCCAAAAACAAAGTCTGAATTTTTTTCAAATGTTATTTTTTTAGAAAAGAAAAATTAAAAAAACCATTATTATCGAAATATATCCAAAAAAAAAAAACCTAGATAAGCATACTTTCGCAAATGCTTCGTCTTTCATTTCTATTATTCTCTTTCTCCGTTTTCACTCTCCTGCTTTGCAGAGATTCGATTGACAATTTAAAGAAAATCAACGAAATGAATTTGCTCTTCCCTCATATTTATGAAAATATGGAATCCCGCCAAATAGAATATAAACTTATTGCCTACAATGGGTGCTACGAATGGTTATCCTCAAATCAGAATTTTTTCAATATTCAAGGAATCCCTGATGAAACAAATCCAAAATGTCAGTCTTCAGCAATAATCTCATTAATCAAGAGCAAACCAATTACCCAGGCAATTTGGATATTGGCTAAAGATAAAGGTAATGTATTTTTTAAATTTATGATGAAGTCATTAATGGTTTTAAAATATTGGTTTTTTTTAGAAACGGGAGATGTTTTAAAAGTTGAAGCCAAAATCGCCGAGATTGCCAAAATCGAAATAATTACAAAATCCAGAATCCTCGATGTCGGAGATATGCAAGCTCTAGAAGTTGTGGGCTATGATAAGGATGGAAACATGTTTTCAACATTGGAAGGAGTGAAATTTGAATGGGCAGTTTCCAAATGTGACCATATTTTAGAATTAGCTTCCATAAGAGTATATCAAAACAAAATTTTCTTTTTTTATTCTATAGGGATTTTTTAGGATTCTCTGATAAAGGCCACTGATTTAAGAAAAAAATTGGAGATCCAACTCCAACAAACAGATATAATCATTGTCAAGGGTTTGAGTCCCGGAAACTGTCATATAAATGCTAAATTAGTTGAAAAGGATTATAAAGTAATATTTTTTTTTATTATTTTCAATATTTATTGTCTTTCATTACAGATCAACCCAAGTTCTGTGAGAATGTATATTATGGAACATTTTGCAATTTTGCCGGAGTCAGAAATATATTTGCTCAAAAAATCCCTTTTGAAATTTAAATTGGTTTTGATTAAAAGAACCGAAACAAGCTCTTATTTAGAAAAAGGTCCATATTTTTGTAATTCGACATTAATAATTTTTAATTTAGATATCAATCTCCCAAACCCAAATTATCGATGGGAGTTAGATCAAGAGGATTTGGGAGAGATCCAACAAACAGGTCTTCTTCGCGTAAAAAACGAATTAGGCACGATCAGAATCATTGTTAATGATACAAGTAAAAAAATATTTGATATAATAATTAATAAATATTTATCGCACGCTTTTAAGAGTCAGAAAATTCTGTTGAAAATATTGTATATGTTGTTGACCCAGAACAAATCGAATTGAATATTGTGGAATTAGATGGTAAGTTAAAAAAGTTCTTTAATGTTTTTTTATGTCTTTCCTTTTGTTTTTTTGATTATCATTTTGATTTTTTTAGAGAAAATATATGCCCTTTCTGATGATGAAGTGATTTTTGACAATATCTGGAATTTAGTCATTGGAAGAAAATATTTAGTCAGAGCTTCTCTTTTCGATTATCTGCACAATCAAATTACAATTACAGATAATTTCAATTTTGCGGTATTTTCAAATCTTTTTCCATAAAAATGTCTCAAAATTTAAAATTTAAAATAAAGTTTATTTTTGAAAATCATGAAATTTTCGAGGTAATAAAGAAAACAAATAAAGATATCATTTTCATTCCGAAAAGAAAAATTGAAAGATTAAATTTCCAAAGTTTACTGGAGGGTTATAAGTAACATTTTATTTTTACATTAAATCCTTAAGAAAATAAAATGAATAAATAATTTTAGTATTGTTTGTGAAAAGTTAATTGGTGTTTTTTCTCAAATCAAAATGATAAAACCTGATATTAATGTCCATCTCCCAGCATTATGTATTATTTTTTGATATCATAATTATAATTTTAATGTAATTTGTAGCCAAAGATTATGATAAGGAAATACAATCTGTGTTTAAATTATATGTTGTTGGAGGGTCAGGAACATATGAATGGGCTTCGGAGGATCTAGATGTTGCGATTGTGAGTCAGGAAGGCTTAATAAAATCGAAGAAGAAGGGAAAAACTGTAACTATAAAAAATTTAAATTCATATTTTAAAAATTTTATTTTTTCAGTGGGTTGAAGTCCATGACCGTTTGAATTCAAAAAATAAAGAAAAAATTGAAATTGAGGTCACTTCTATAACTAATGTTAGATCTTTGGAAGAGCTTAAAGTATTTTTTATAATTTTTACAATTTTTTAAAAATAAATAGGAAATCATAGTGAAAGAGTCTGATTATGTCTATGTTGTAGCCGAAGATGATAACCATAGAATTTATTCAAACTGTTCTAATTTCCTCTTTGAAATAGAAAAAGTCTACGAGAGCGTTTTTGATACATCCTTAGATTTGAATTCATACGAGAACTTGTTAACAGATCTTGAGAGTCTTTCAGAAGATCACAAAACATTTAAAACCCTGTTTCAATCACCAATTTACAAACGGAATCATTTGGAACTGATTAATTATCAAAATTATATTAATCTAAGAGAATTAAGCATTGAAAAATATTCTGAGATCGTCAAATTTTATAGCAACTATGGTGTTTGCTCCAAAGTGAAAATTTCAGCCAATTATCCCAGCGAGTTCACCACCAGAATCACAGTGCCTTCGATAAATCACAACATTCAAAGTGCTTCTTTGCAAATCAGATTTGTGGAAAAATTCAAGATTGTCCAACCTAACCTTGATTTAATGAATAGCAATGAACCAGAAATTCTTTTAACCCCAGAGAGTTCCGTAGAATGGTTTTTGGAAGGAGGGCCAAATTTATGGGAAGAGACCAGAAAAATTAATGAAATTTATGAAGTAGAAGATAAAAACACCGGGTATGTGACGACTAATCATTTTTTGACAATGAACATTTTGTCAAAACATGCTGGACAAAAAATAAAGAGACATTATTTCACCAAATGCAATTTGCCAAGAGGAGGAAATTTGAAAAACGATTTGCTTTATGCTATCAGGTTGTTTTCTTGGAATGAGCCAGACACCAAATTATTGAAGCCAGTGAACATTTCGGTAATATTAAGCGTTTCATGCAAAATCCCCAGCAAATTACAAATTTACACTTTCGAACCTTATCAACCAAATATTAACATTTACCAATCCCAAATTTTGGGGTTTGAGGCTGTGAATTTAAAGAATTTTGCGGATCATCATTTCCAAGTTTTCGCTTATGATGAAAACTTCCTTCCATTCTATAATTTTTCATCGTTGGGAATCAAATGGAAATTCATCAAACCAGCTTCATCTGTTATCTTGAATCCAATGTGAATCTATATTTTTTTAATTATTAACTTTTTTTTTATAGAGATTTCTTAAATGATGAAGGCATATGCAAAATCTGCAAAGACCAATATACAAGACTTACGGTTAAAGATTGCAATGAGGAGTTGATTCTCAGAGCGGAAACATTCTCTTTGAAAGAAATTTTCACAAAATTTACTTTTCCTCTAGTATGGGATGAAATTGCCTTAAGTGTGCTTCCGAACTTGCAATTAAATCCACAGAAAGCCATTCTTTATTATGATCTCCGAAATTCTATTCAAATCAAAATTTTATATGGTTCAGGTTATTTTTCAGTCAAAACTAATGATTCTGAGCTGTTGACTTATGAATACGATAGAACAACCGCCACAATAATAGTATCTCCATTGAAACGAGGCTATGCAAAAATCATCGTTGAAGATTTGAAATTAGAACATTCGAAATTGGCAGCCTGTGAAATAATTATAAGTGACGCATTTTTCATGAGTCTCAAAACAGAAACCAATTTGCTCCCTGTTGGAAATAAGACCTTGATGACAGTACATGTGCAAGAAAGCCATTATGAAATTTTCACTGTGGATCAATACCATTTAATGCGCATTTACCTTCAAATCGACATTGATTCTGAGTATTTGAAAAGCAACGCATTGAAAATCTCAAATTATATGGACCAAAATTATGTGTTTTTGGTGGAAGGGGTTTTGATTGGTAGTTACAAGGTCAAAGCTTTTATGATCCCTAATTTACAAAATTCCAATCCAGGTTATATTTCAAGCAATATTGAGGAAATGCATGTATTTGAACCAATGAAAATCAAGCCTCATGAGTTGTTGATTGCTCCAGGGTGTCTTAGCACTGTGGAATTAATAGGGGGGCCCAGCGAAAAATCAAAATTGTTAAATAATGTCATTTTGGAAGCTAGTATTTGGAATAAAAATGTGGCGACCTTTAAAGAATTGAGCACTGGAATATATGAGATCTATGGACAATATACAGGAAAGGCTGATATGCTATTTGTTCTCAAATACAAAGATTCAAACAAATTCATTAGTAGTGTGAATTTGGAGATCAATGTAGCATTGGTCAATGATCTACAAATTTTAGGAATGATCGATAGGAAATTACATATTGGATCAGTGGTTAGATTGATAGCAATAAGTAACTATTAAATATGTTCTTGTTTTTTTCGTTTTATTTTAGGCAAATATAATAATGATATCTTTTCGAATCAAATTTGCAATTTCCAATATTCATGGAAATCCACTGATCCCAATGTTTTGTCTATACCAGCTCCTTTGCCCAACTTAGTACATTTTAATCTTTTTCTTTCTATACTTCATTCTGCTTATATTTTGTTTTCAGAACACTCACAAAAACAATCTCAACTTAGAAAATTATCTCAATCTAGCAGTAAATGCTTCTGCTTTAGCTGAAGGAACCTCTGAAATTATATTAACTCTGGAGACCATATATGAAAGAAAGTTTGACTCTTCAATTTTGAAGACTAGTGTGAAGGTGAGAGTGATTGATCCATTGGTAACAGAAATTCCTGTGAACTTTAATCAACATACTGCTCAACCAGCTCTTCTTTTGATCCCTCCAAACAGTGGATATAAATTAGTTACAAATAAAGAAGTTTCCAAAGTAATAACATTATATATTGATTGAATTATATCATCATGAAAAATGTTTTCAAAGCTCAAATTCACCAATTTTAAAGGCCAGGCAGAACGAGAAATTCAAATTGATGAAGTTGGCTATATTAAAACCACTCAAAATAAAGGAAAATATACGTTTTTGGTCGAAGATTATGGAATAGAAAAGCAATTAATGGCAGTAAACATTCTGGTCACCAACATTTATTCAATTATTTTGGAAAACTCTTACAAAGTAAAATCTATTCATTTTAATTATTTTTTAAATTTTTAAAACCAAGGTTCTGTATCTTCCAACTGATTCCGAACTCAAATTGAAATTAATTTTGCAAGATAGTTTCGGCCGTCATTTTCCTCGAAGTAAAAATCTAATTAATATTATAAATATCACAATTTAACAACCATTAATGATTTTAGACATTGATAATGTGGAATTCAGCTTGCATATCACAAATCCAAAAATAGTGGATTTGAAAGTCTTAAATTTCGAGCAAACATTAATAGTGAAAGCAAAATCTATTGGGTCTTCGATTTGTTTCATTTCCCTTGATGAAAATCCGAATGTTTTCGATGTCTTTGTGATCAATGTTGGCTCTATTGTCACACCATCATCTCCTGTTTATGTTCATGTGGGAGGTGCGGTCTATTTTACAGCTAGCTCTGTTCATAGTAATAATGATTATAAATGGATTTCTGAGGATCCTCAAATTATGGATATTACAAATAATGGGAAGGCTTCAGCCTTGAAAGAAGGCAAAACAAATATCATGATAAGCGACACCATTCATCATTTAACCAGAGTCATTGTTTATAAGGCTACAAAAATTTTCCTTAATGAAGCGATGTCCCCCTCGAAAATAACAAGCATTCCCAATAATCCTTATTATCAGGACGAATATCATTTCCATTTTCGAGTGATTTCAGATGAAAGAGAAGTGAAGTTCTTCAATAATGTTGGCAAAGCATCGAATGAACAAATCAATAACAACTTGAAATTCGATTGTGAAGCCAAAGATAATGATTTATTGCAAGTTAAAGGAGAAATCATCTATAGTGAGACGGAAAAACAGCAAGTTCCAATTTGCCATATCGTTATGAAGCAATATGGAAGCAATTATTATGTAATTTTTTGTTTATTTATTTAAAAGATTATAATTTTATCTCAAAAGACTTCAAGATCAACAACCATCAAAACAATTGTCTCATCAAACACACCCAATGTTTTTTATTTGTCTCAGGAATTTAATATTGATTTGATTCCATATTTCCAAATTTCTCCAAGAGATTATTTAGTAGATCTTAATATATTTTTCCAGATTTTTGACATTATTTAGATTGAATTAAATTCTGCAGACAATTCGAGAATGGTGGTGATTCCTTCGGTTGAAGACTTAAATTACCATGCTGATAATGACTTTATCAACCATAATTTGTATAGCAGATTCGTAACTATAATTTTAAAAAAATTCTTTACATTTTTGTTATAAAGGATGCCTCAAAAAACCTATTTTTATTAAATATCACAATTCCAGAAAACAAGGTGATCAAAAGAACAATTGAAACTGATGTCAAAATTTACAATTTCCTGACGAATCAAACAGAAATTTTAAAACTCATTTTTGATCCATCTGCAAATTCTCCAAGAAGTTCATATTATCCAAAAGAAACTGCATCATCGTTTTCTTTGCTTGATGGAATTATTACAGTGATATGTCTTTTAGTTTTGCTTTTGGTTTTGAATCAGTTTAAAGGTCAAAGAGGAACATTAGGGGCTTAAAGAAATGAATTATATTTAATTAAAACAAAAATAAATAGTAGAGAGAATGTTTTAATTAAAATTCAACATTAAAATATGTGAAAAAAACTAAATAAAACGAACAAAAATAAAAAAGCTCAAAACAAACTGCTATATATATTTTTTTTTTTAAATTGAAATTATTTCACTGAAATAATTTATTTAAATTAGAGATTTTGATTTTTTTTTTTTAAATGGGACGCGTTCCCAAGGACTATCTGAAAATTTGTTTTATTAGAGGATTAACATTTTTTTGGTTACTTTTCCTTTCTTTAAATAAGAGCTGATCGGACTTATCCATCTTGTCTTTAACCATCCTTTCATGGTTTGTCAGTACATGGAGACTATGCAATTGATGAATCAATTGTCAACTCAATAATTAAAAAGATTATCTAAAAAATTTGTTCTTTAATTATTTATTCAAGGATATTTTTTGAATTTTCAAAATTAAATTATTTCCTAAAAAAAAAAATCTGAAAAAATGACTGAAAAAAAAACAGATCAAAATAAAATCCACAACATTACCGACGATCTACTTCATCACCCGACTTATTTCGATTGTTCTTATGAAAAAATTGTTCCCCAAAAATTTATGGGTCCTTACTTTTTTCGAAAATTTTTATTAAAAAAACAATCATTTTAGAATCGGAAATCAGCTCGAACCTCCCCTTGCAAAAATTACTCTATTTCAACATTCTTTATTCGATAATGTATTTTTACATGCTTTTGCTGATTTACATAGTCAGAGTAATAAAAAAATTCTTCTTGTTGAACTTACAAATTTGAAATTTGCAAAAAGTTGTGGATATTCTCTAGTACTATGTACGACACTGTGCGCATAATTTTTTTCTTTATAATATTGGCGATTGAATTCTTTAGAATGAACAATGGGTATCAAGGGAATCTAAAAGAGTCAGTATGAAAAAGCACTTATTTTCATTAATTTTTTTTTAGTTTCCAGAACTCATTTCATTCATTTTATTAACAATTATAAATTTGATTTTGAATATTGTGTTGATCATTTTCCAAAACCCTTTTCCTTTGGAATTCGCATTGTTAATTCTGCAAATAATCATTTTAGCTTTGGAAATTTTAGTTGGGTTCATATACTTCTTATATATATTTATTTCTCTATTTTCATGTTAGAATTTATGCCATTAGCAAATTAGTGAAATCTCAAACAGCGTTGTTTTATCTAAGAAGCCCACACTATGATAAGACAAACAAGAAATTCGATTACCAAAAAGTAAACCTAATAATGATTTTTCGTGAAAATAAAATAACTTTGAAAATTAAAGGAAGTAGAAATGAAACGAAATTTAAAAAGACCACATCAAGCAAATAAATTTGAGTCAGGAATTAATTATGACAAGCTGCCAAATGAAGATAATTATGCATGAAAACAAATTTCTATCTATAAATGGAGTTTTTAAAGTTTTTTTTATGTATAATTAAAAAACAAAAAATTTTCCCCCCCATTTAAATATAAATATGTATTTTTCTGTTATTCATAATTATATAACTTAAATAAGTAAATAAAAATTTTTTTTGCAAATAAAATTATGTCGGTCATTGAGTCCTCATTAATCTCTTCCCCTTCAAAGCAAAAATATTCATTTCCCAAAGGCGAAAGATTCAAAGAAAAATTCCAATCAAAGTAAGCTAGAAAAAAAGGTCAATTTTGTTAAAATATTTCCATAAAAAAAAACAGTTGCTCTCAAGCGTTTTATGTCTTGCCTCCCATAAAGTCGACACAAGCTTCATCTCTTGGCCTTGGAAACAAATACGATTTTTCCAAGATGTCTAATAAATACCCAGGTCCTAACGCCTACGAAGTATCTCGAGAGTTTGACCAACGAAAAATTGATAACCGAGGCATTTCCATCGGAATAGGAAGAGAAGTATTTTGAATTTTAAATGCCCTTTTAACAAACAACCTAACAGAATCTCTATTCTTCCAACAAAAACATCAACCCTGGCCCAGGCACCTATTCAGTTAAGGGAAGCTTAAATTCCAGAGATATTTCTTTTGGATTAAAGCCAAACGATGGCCGTTACAACTACTACCTTATATATATTTTAATATTCCTATGGAAAATTTAGTGGTGCCTAAAAGCCTCTTGGGAAATCCAGGCCCAGGATCATATCAAATTAACGCTACCTTAACTCCTGAAGGCAAATATTTCCTCTCAAAAATAAAAAGCCCACCAGTACATAGCTTCAACCCCCCACACTCCAGATCTACGTTTTCGAAAGGTTTCTGCAGAAATTAAAAACCATTATTTTTATTTGCTTTACAGAATCCAGAGATCCAGGCCCAGGACATTATTCTTTGAAAACTGATTTCAACAGCATGGGAAGCTATTTCGTGGCCAAATACAAATCGCATAATGCTTTTAGGTTTTCGAATAGCTGCAGAACAGAACCTTTCATAAAATCAGCTGCCCTAAGTGGGGAAATCTTCTTATTTAATTAATAATTTTATTACTTTTATTTCATTTTATTGGTTAACTAGATCCTGGACCCGGTGCCTATAACTATGTGTCAGATTTCGGAGTATTGCCCCCAATCAAGAGTCTCAAAAATAATTCGACTGTCAGTTTGTCTGCTTCAAAAACAGAACCGAAAGAGGAAAAGAAATAAAAATATCGCAGAATTGATAAAAGTAAAAAAAAATATTAAGCTAGAAAAATATTTTTAAAAGAAAAATTATATTAAAACAAATTATTAAATTTTTTTCTTAGAAAAAAAAATTCCCAATATGAATTATTTTTATAAGAAATTTAAAGCTAATTATAGTTTT
>Ga0302186_10003879_pt1 | contig 10730 bp, 14 predicted proteins | sample II_Bog_E1_2_FD_198782 | JGI IMG/M metagenome (GOLD analysis project Ga0302186, IMG submission 198782) | Peat permafrost microbial communities from Stordalen Mire near Abisko, Sweden - II_Bog_E1_1 | ecosystem: Environmental > Terrestrial > Soil > Wetlands > Peat | place: Sweden: Abisko...
CAAAATTTTCTTTTGTCCTTTCATATAAGAGCACTCCGCTAAATATTTTATGAAAAACTTCTTACTTTTTTTTAAGAAAAATTAATATTATTATATTTTGCTTTTTTCACATGATTCAACATTTCTTTCTTCTCGTGTTATTCTGTGATTACTCAAAATCATTTTCCATAGCTCATTCATCTAATTATTCTGAGGATTTTAGACCCCAATTTCATTATAGTCCTCCTTCCCAATGGATGAATGATCCTAATGGATTGATTTACTATGATGGCACTTATCACTTGTTTTATCAATATAATCCATATGAGAATGTTTGGGGTCATATGAGTTGGGGGCATGCCATATCTCAAGATTTAACTCATTGGATTACCCTTAATCCTGCCCTTCTAGAAGAAAATAATATTATGATTTTTTCTGGAAGTGCCACTTTAGATCAGAAAAATATTTCTGGTCTTTTCAAAGTTAAACCTAGTTCTAATTCTCCAATTCTCCTCTTTTACATAGGTTATGGCAATAACAAGCAGAATCAAAACCTAGCATTTTGTCGAGATGATGGTTATAATAAATCAAGAAAATTAGTTTTAAACTACTTACATTCATAAAAAAATAGGAAAGACCTTTGAAAAATATCAAAACAATCCAATTCTAGACTTGAATTTAGCGAATTTCAGAGATCCAAAGATCATCAAATTAAATGACGAAAAATGGATTTTGATGACTGCGATGTCTGATATAAGAAAAATCTTTTATTGGCAAAGCGATAATTTATTGAATTGGTCAAAAATCAGCGAATTTGGTCCTTTAGGGGCTGTATCCGGTGTCTGGGAATGTCCAGATTTATTCAAATTAAAAATAGTTAATGAGGATAATGTTTATAAATGGGTCCAAATTGTTAGTATAAAATCTAGGAGCTCCACAAGGTGGTTCAGCATCTCAATATTTTATTGGGGACTTTAATGGTACACATTTCACACCTGATCAAAAAAATAACGATTATGACACAAATCAACTTTGGGTTGACTATGGCTTTGATTTTTACGCAGTTGTCACTTTTGAAAATGACCCGATTTATGCCGAAGATCAAATGTTCAAAACAGGAATAGGTTGGATTTCTAATTGGAAATATGCCGGATTTGTCCCCACAAATCCTTGGAGAGGGATTCAATCTTTTCCCCGAGAATTTTTCTTGAAACAAATTAGAAATGAAACAAAATTATTCTCCAGACCAGCAAAGAACAGTTTAGAAAAAATAATTATAAAATCCCATTTTTTTGAAAGAAGTTATAATGCTAACCAAATCAATGAAGCGATAAAAAAATCACTTGACCAAGGAGAATTGTTATTTATCAAAGCAACATTTTTAATTGGAAAAAATGAAGGAATTCTGGGGATAAAAGTAAGGAAATCATTATTGGAAGAAACTGTGATTTCATTTAATATACTCAATCAATTGATCATTGTTGATAGGAGAAAGTCTAGACTTACAAACTTTACTGATGATTTTTCAGGATATAATGAGCTCCAAATGAGAAGTCAAAGCATCTTTAATGATTGAAATTCTTTTAGATAGATCAGTAGTTGAAGTTTTTGTGAATGAAGGAGAATTTGCCTTTTCAAATTTAATTTTTCCAAAATCACAAAGTCAAGATGTTGAAATTTTTGGGTTGGAAGAACAAATCGAAGTTTTTGATCATGAATTAAAGAAAACAATGGGAAATTCAATAACTGCAAATATTTAGGAAATCATGATTTAGTTTTTAAACAAGTTTTTAAGCAAAAAATTATCTAATTAATTATTTTTGTTTTTTTTATCTCTCCTATTTGCAGAATTCTCAAAAAATCATAATAATCTCCGATTTTAGAAAAGGAATTTTTTGATATACAAAAACAGATGAACAAAAAACAAAAAAATAAAATGAAATTACATTCAAATAACTTTAAAAGAATTTCAAAAATTCCCTGCTTGTTTTCATTACCAATGCCTATAACTTATAAAGGATAGGTGTTTCTATATCATCAAATTTGTTGTGTTTTTCTTTAAAAAAGTGTCTCTTTTTTTTATTAACCATAAGACTACAATAAATATAATTTTTTTTATGCAAAACAAACTCTTGTATGGTTTTAACAAAGCTTAATGCTTTTTTCTACAAAATTAATATCCTAATAAAAAAACCGAAATAAATAGAAGGAGTTATAACGCAAAAAAAAGCATCTAATGAAATACTAATATCATAATACTCTATATAAACAGAATAATTTTGGAATATTATAATACAAAATTCAAACTTTCTTTTTAAACTTTTAAATTAATACTCATCAATAATGTCATTTGCAAAATCCTTTAAAGCCTCTCGAAACCTGAAATTGGATTCAAATAATTTTGCTCCTGCAATCACCCATAACCTTGAAAATCCAATGGAAGTTCTGACTACTGCTTCTGAAGGTACCCATTTCTATATTTATTTTTTATAAAGAACCAACCGTAATTTAAATTTAAAAATATAGATTTTCTCAAATCTAAAGAAAATGGTTTAGAAACTGTTTTGGAACCTGATTCAAGTTCCACAACTGCTTCCACCTCTTCAAGCAAATCTCAATATATCACCCAAATCAAAAAAGGCACACTCCAAATCAAAAAATCAGCATTCCTCCCAAAAACCCTTTCCCATGATTTCAGAAGTCATGCAATTCAATCAGATCCTTTTAGAAATTTAGGATTTGGATCTATGGGCCAAGAATTTGAGGAAAATTACGAAATAGTCGGAGTTTTGGGAAAAGTAATGAATATTTTCATTTTTATTGAGAAATCTAATTATTTTCTTAAAGGGTCATCAAGGAACTGTAGTCAAAGTAAAGGACACAAAAACTTCAGAATATATGGCTGCTAAAATTCTAAATCAGAAAGAAGACGAAGAAATGAACATGAATTTAAAAAATGAATATGCTCTTCTTTCCTCCCTCAACCATCCAAACATTGTGAAAGTCAAATCCTTGATCACCTCGAACAAAAATTCCTCAATAATGATGATGGAATTTTTGGATTCTTATGTCAGCCTTAAAACCTTTGTTGAAAACAATTTGCAACTCAGCCAAACACAAATTATTGCAATCCTTACACAAATTGCCTCTGCTGTTTCTTATCTGCATGAGAAAAAAATTGTTCACAGAGACCTCCACATTTCTAATGTTCTCATTCATGAGAGTACTTTGCAAATAAAAATCATTGATTTCGGGTTAGCAAAAAGAGTCTATATTGCTCATAAAAGCTATGATTCTCTTTGGAATATTGCCCAAAAACTTCAAGAGGATGAATTTTGTGATTTTGATACACCAACTGGGCTCCCTAGTTTCAGAGCACCAGAAATTTTATCTCATGGATCTTATAGTTATAAAGTTGATGTTTGGATGATTGGACTTATTTTATTCGCCTTGATCAATAAAGAATATTTAACCACGATGTCAGTTTTAAAAAGAATGAAGAATGGAGATGATAAATTCAATAATCAAGATTTTGAAATGGAAATTAAAATGGCTTTGGTGGGCTGTTTGAAAAGAAATCCATTTGAAAGACTCAGTTCAAAAGAACTTTTGGGACTTTTGAGCCTTTTAAACCAACAATAAAGGATTTGTTGCTTGTCTGTGCTTTTTATAACAACTTTCTTATAAAACAATTCTTCTCTAATAATGTTTAATGTTTAATCATTTGAGTTTATTTTTGAGTGTATTATCCAAATAAATTTTAGGAAGTAAAATTTGATTTTTTTATATTTGTTTGTTTTAAGAATATTTGATTTAGAAATTTTTAAAGAAAAAAAATAATTTAAAAAAAAAAATATTTTTTTAAAAAGCATTCGTTTTTTACAAAAAATTTCTTTTTATAAAAACCTCAAAATTTTTTTCTAAATAATATAATAAAATATTAGGCTTTAAAAACATTTCCAATAATATGTGATAGGATCTCCAAAATATAATCAAATTTTTGAGTCTAAGAAAAAGAAAGTTCTTAAATGTTAAAAAAAAATTTCAAAATACGGCTAGACTCTGAATTTCTGATAAAATGATGCCAAAACTTTTACCTGTTGAGAGATAATTGAGGTAGTAAATCATGAAAATTCTGAAATCAAATTGAAATGGTTAAAAATAATAAGAAAAATGAACCCAATGAGACAATTGAAAGCGAACATCATAGAATTTAGCATTTCGAACATCCAACCCAAAGGTTTCATCACCAAATAATAACTATATTTTTGGAAAAATATAAGACTTATTATAAATATTGGTTAATACCTGACTAGAAGTATGTCCGCAAAAAGACCAATATGCCCAGCAAAAATGAAAACATTCAGCAGAGATACATCAAGACTCTCAATATATTCAAGCAAATAGTGAGGAACATACTTCACGACAAAATTTTCATAGATAGATTTAAATATTGGATTCGAAATCTTGATAAATTGGAATTTTACTTAAAAATGAAAAATGTTGATACCTTCGGACATAATATGTTCTCTTTGGATGCAAAGCTTTCCTTATTGCAAAGAAAAACGGCTGTATGAGATGCAACAAACAAAACGAAGAGGTAACTGTAAAATAGATTTTTGACGAATTGCATTGAACAAAAATTTAATTTAAAATATTATGAATTTTTGAAAAACCTGAACGATTTCAATTTTTCGTTTTAGCTCATTTAAATGAATTTTTTTCTTTTTAATTTTCGCAAATTCATCGCTTATTTATTATGATTTTGAATTTCTAAAATAAATGAAAATTTTTAAAAATAACAAAATTTAAAAAAACAAACTAAAGAAATAGTCTATTTTTTTTTCATTTCTCACTCAAAATAAATTTTGAAAATTTTCTATTTTTAAATAGCTTTTCTTAAATAAAGACAATGAGGAGGATCAATATCTTGGTAATAATTTTCAATTTTTTCCACTATTTCAAAACCTACTTTTTCATAGAATCTTATTGCCTTTTCGTTGCTTGTTTGCACATGAAGATAAATTTTTTTCAGCTCAGGGTCTTTTTTCGCCGAATTCATTAGTTCGTCAAATAATTGCACTCCAATTCCATGTTTTCGGTAAGGATCCAACACTCCAAAAGTGAGAATATATAAGGTTTTCTCATCATCCTTCATTTCTTCTCTGCAAATCAACCCCCCAACAACAATATCATTAAAATATGCAAATCGAGAATATTTTGTGTATCCCAATGCCTTTTGATAGAAATATTGATTGTAGTGCACAGGCAATAGGGCCAGATTCAATGCTTTCATTAACTCCATTGTTTTGTCATTCATAGGACCGAATTCCACCTTCAAATTTGGTTGTTGCATGGGATTTTTGGATATCCAAAGTTTAATTTTATTTGAAAATTTATAAATTTAAAAAAAAGAAGAAAACCTTAATTTTTTAAAAGGTTTTCAAATTAATGGTACTTCTTTCAAGCCAATATATTTTATTTTATTCACTATAATTTAACTGAATTTATTTATGAAAAAAATCAAACAAATGAAGGAAAGATTAGGATTTTTTTGATGTTCTGCTTTTTTCAAAAAATTAAAATTTGGGGAAAAAAAAATTTCATTGTAATTTCTGAAAAATAATTCATTTTTTTATTTATTTCAACTTATTCATGGTCTATCTTTTCGCGTAATTCAACTGTATTGTGTTTTCACCCAATTTTGTGCCAATTAAACCTTTCACATTATTTTAGTTTTAATTAAAGGACAAACAAAATAAAAACCTGACAAAGCCAATCCAGCCTGATATTCCTCTTCGTATTCGATAAACGCAACGTTTTTTACTGGAATTAGACGAACTTCTCTAAATCCCGGGTATTGTTGGAAAAGACTATTCAACCCTTCAATACCAATGTTTGGAGGCAAATTCTCGCAAAAAAGAATGTTGTTTGGAATAATCGTATTCTAAAATGAAAATGGAACACAAGTAAAATGTAAAAAAAAACTTTATTGATTTGCTTATTGTTTTGAACAACGTTTTTCTGATTAGATTGATCCAATTTTATTTTCTTTTCTGGATTTTTCTTGAGAGGTTCAAACTTTGCTTTAGGTTTTTCTCTGATAACATATGTTCCATCCATTTTTGCAATAACATCTGATTTTTCCTTGGCAAAATTGAGTTTCTTATCAAAAAACCTTAATTTTTTGAAGTCACATTTAATTTAAAAACCATTGGCTTCTGGTAAAAATTATATTCTTGCATAGCTTTAACTGCATCGATAGCTGAAGACAGTTCTTGATAGATGATGAATGCTTGTCCTCTCATCCGAATATTTCGTTTAGCGATAATATCGATGATATTTCCATATCCTGAAAACAAACTATAAAGTTCCTGCTTCAAATCTTTTAAGAAATTGGGAAAGCTTTAATTTTAAAAGAAAATCTATGAAGCAAAAACCATCCAAAGGAATTTTTTCATTAAGATTTCGAATGTAAACTGTCTTATTAGGAGGAAATAGCTCTATTATTTCCTTTGGAGTATGTTCACTGGTATTTCCATCATCCTTTCCCAAGGGGAAGCCTTCTTGCATTTTAAGTTCGAAATCAAAAACTTAATTTAAATATTTAATATAATAATAGATTTTATTTTATTCTGCTCAGAGTTTTAATTTCTTTAAATCTTTCCTCTCCATCACACCAGAGCCTTTCAATCCAGCCATTCTCTCATACATTTTTTCTCTTAAAGGTTCATCGGGTTTCCATGCGGGATCAAAATCAGTAGTATCCTTTTAAAAATTTTGTCGCAATTATTGAAAAAAAAATTATTTACTTGATCAGTCAGATGTGTGTATTTTGATTGTCCCTTCTTGCCAAAATTACCCCTTCTCTTTTTAAGAACTGAAGGGAGAACACTCTTGTCGAAAAGATCTTCTCCAACTGCAATATTGTAATCTCGTTGGAGTAAAGGATTATCATTATCAAGAAAGAAAGCTCCTTTATGATAATATTTCTGGAGGAATCTATATTGAGTCTTTTCCAGCTTTTCAGTATCGTCCGAGCCTTTTTCAGATATATTTAGTAAAAATGAGGAAATAAGCAATACCTAATTTAAGATCCTCTGCCTTTCTTTCTTCATCGGTTAAATTTCTTCTTCTAGCAATTTCAGCCACTTCCTTTTCTCGTTTATTTCTCTCTTCTCTCTCCTTCTTAATTCGTTTTAGTTCTCTAATTTTCCACATTTCAAGCTAGATTAGCATAAAACTTATAAAACTAAAAGAAAAAATTAAATGACCTCCTGCTCCTGATCTTGATCATCATTATCATCTGGCAAACCTTGTTCTGAATTGCTTTTCTCAGCTTCTTCATCTTCATCATTAACTCTCTTCACAGCTTCACTTACTAAAATCTTCGCTTCTATCTTCTTCCTTTCCGCAAGCTTCTTTCTTTCCTCATCCAGAGCCAATTCTTCAAGCTTCAATCGAAATAAATTTATAAATCAAAATTAAGGAAATTTAACCTACCACTTGCTTATCATTCATGCCAGTTCTCTCCTCTTTTTTAACATATATTGGTTTCATGATATTAATGATTCCACCTTCTTCTTCATATTCTTCAACAATGTCCTCTTCTTCTTCCTCCTCCTCCACTTCCATATCGTTTTTCTCAACCTCAGAATTTTTCTTTACTATTTCTGTCGAAGATCTTTCAATGATCTCAGAGCCACCATGATTCTTCTCATTTATCATCTCTGATTGGGTTCCCTCCTTCGCCAATAATCGAGCTTTCAATGCTGCTCTTCTGTCTTCAACCTCATTAGATCTGACAATTTCAACACTGGATTCATCTATTTTTAATTCTTTGGTGACAACAGAACCATTATTTGATATCTCTTTTTTTGGTTCTTTAATTTTCTCTTTTTTCTCAATTTTTTCAGGTTTCTTCTCAACCTTCTCGCTTCGAATCACTCTTCGTTCCTCAGGCTTATGACTTGTGAAAGCCTTGTCCTCGATCAAAGCCAATCTTTGGTTTAGTTTTTCAGAGGTAATAGAAGTATCTCCTAAACTTTTTAGATCATGTTCTTGGGGGAAGATGTCATCATCAGAATCCTCATTTTTTTGCCATTCAGGTGCCTTTCCTGCAAAATATCGGGTTACTTTGGGTTTTGGGGCAGGGGTTTGAAATCTTCCTAGTTCCGGGTTACGGTTTAATATTGAATGCGGGTCTGCTGCTGAAGACATTATTTTTTTGAAATTATTTAGTGTTTTTTATATATATATATTTTTTTTTATAATTTATTTTTATATTTAGAATAGATTTGTATGATCATTTTTTTTTAAAAATAAAAAATCTTTGAAAAAATTCCTTACAGAAAATATAAAATTTATTTTTGCTGGAATTGGGTTAAAAAATCATTATATATTTTTTTTTCATTTCTCCTATTTTTATTTTTTTTTATAATTTTCTTTTAGGGAAATCAAAATATTTACTTTTTAATTATTTCCTCATCCAATTTTTTCTTTATTTTTTTCACTCATCGGCTTGCTTTCTTTAATAATTTCCTTAATAAACTTGTCGTAGTCATCAAAAACATAAAATCGAGAATAATTTTTTGCGCAAACAACATTCCATAAGCCATTGTTGGGAATTTTTTTCACATCTTCTGGAATAAAAATGATGACTTTCCATTTAAATTTTTCAAACTTTTTATAACAGTTTGAATACTCGGTTTCATTTTTTAAATTGTTATCAAAACTATGATAATGGCCTTCTGGATAAAAACGACCTAAATGTCCTTTGATATCACTGTTGTATCTCATTAATTCTATTGACCATTTCAATTTCCCATTGATATAAAAGTCTAAATATCCTTCTGGCCCAAAACAATGACCAACATCAACATTAATATATATATCATCAGGTAAGCAGCTTTTGGCTGCCCGATAAAATTCAACCTGCCACACTCTCTCAGATAAATCGCCCAGAGAAGTCGTTGAATATTGAGAATGTTGAAGTTGATCTAAATCTATTCGCTGTAAACATTCCAAAATGAAATTTTCAAAGGTGAAGCTTGAAGGTGGAATTGGATTCTTTGCTGCAGTAATAAATCTTTCGAAAATAATGGTTCTGATAATAGGAGAAGCTATTCTAAAGGTGTATTCTTTCAACTCACAAAAATATCCAATTTTAGCTAGTTTCTTTGCGATTATCTGCTCTTCAGAATCGAGCACCATATAACCAGAATTATCTGGTTTTTCTTTCTTAAGTGCAAAGTCTAAAAGCATTTGTTTGTCCAGATCTTTTAGCTCAAAAGTTCTTGGAGAAGGAACGGCTCTTGTCGCCCGAATTACTCCTATATAAGCTTCTGAATAAAGTAAATTCAAAGAGGAGTAGTTCATCAATATTTTTAATGTTTTTAGTCTGAGTTGCAATGAAATACAAAGTTTCTTTTAATAACCCGCAATGATTATTGATTGTCCGCTTTAAATGTTCTTTGATTCTGGGAGTGATTTCTATTTTATAATTGTCTTGGAATTTCCCAATTATTTCCTCAAACTCCTCTTTATTAAATGAAAGAACGTCCATGCCGAAAGCTCTGTCAAAAGAGATTGGGGTCATGGATTTAAAATGGGTTGATTGGTCACCATACCCAGCAAAGCAAATCAGCGTCAAATGTTGTATTTGCCTCTTAGGATTTTTAAAAAAACCCCAAAATTCAAGCTTGTCATCATAAATCCTTTGAGTTTCATCGAGAATAATAATTTTCTCAGAAGAGTCTAAAAACAAATCTTGCCAGGTCTGGCCGACTTCCTTTTGCCAATATTTCGAAAAACTCGCGTCGTTGGGATTTGCCAAACTTGAAAAAGTTATGTAAAACACATTTTTTCCCTGCCCTTCTAGGTGCAAGTACATCAACCAAGCAAAAGCTGTTTTTCCAGAATAAGGAGGACTTCTGAACAAAATTTTTTTCGCTGAAGATATTTCTTCAAAAAAATTGGAAATTTGATTTTTCCGATATATTCCCAAAGGATCTGTCTTTCTAAAGCCCTCCCTGAACTCGATGGTTAAAGTTGGAGAGCTGGATTCATGAATGTTTCTGATAATGTGATCATTTGAAGCATGTTTATTTTTGCAATTTAAGCATAAACCAAAACAAACATTGCAAATGCAATTTGTTGCAGTCATTTTTTTTTCTGAGAAACAACGAGAGCATAATTGTAACGCGCACCCCGTCGTGTGATTTTCTCTTTCTTCGAGTGTCCAAAATTTTTCAAGGCAAAATCTACATCGGAACGCTTGATCGGGTTCCATTTAATGTTTAAAAAAATATTTTTTGAATTATACAGAAAAAATTAGATTTATAATATTTTGTTTGTCCTTTCTTTTTATTGTTTTTATCATATTTTTATTGCTTTTAAAAAACCTCTATATTCTAGAAAAGAAGCACATTGAAAACAAGAACCCTATTGACAATATTGTGATTACCGCGATACAAAGAAACCACTCTTTTCAATTAACTAAGAAACATGAAGATTTTTTGGGTTTTTAATTTGGCGACGAATTCAATGAAAAAAGTTCTATTTATATTTTTTTTTTTTTTTGAATTTTTTGCGAGTGATCAAAATTTTTTTAAATTTTATGATTTTTATTTTTTAGGAATTTTTTTTTATTGTTAAGATGAATTTTTCTTTAATAAAAGCTATTGAAGAAAACACACCATCTTTTGCAAATTTGTTAGTAGTTTTTTTTTTTTTTTTTTTTTTATTTTTTT
>Ga0302186_10003880_pt1 | contig 10727 bp, 15 predicted proteins | sample II_Bog_E1_2_FD_198782 | JGI IMG/M metagenome (GOLD analysis project Ga0302186, IMG submission 198782) | Peat permafrost microbial communities from Stordalen Mire near Abisko, Sweden - II_Bog_E1_1 | ecosystem: Environmental > Terrestrial > Soil > Wetlands > Peat | place: Sweden: Abisko...
AAACGATAAAAAAATAATTGGGGTTTGAAATTTTTGGGTTGTAAAATTTTCAATTTGAAAATTTTATTATAAAAAAAAAACTTATTTTTCCAGGACTTTTTTTAAAAATCAACTTTTTTGAGGCGGTCAGGAATTCTGGGACTTAGATTTTCCAGGACCTTTTTACAGGGGCCTGGCGGACAATTTCCTCCACATAAGTCACTCACATTTTATATAATAGGTCATGAATCTAACGGTTGAGTTTTTAACCTTAATTAATTTATAATTTCGTTTGAAAAAATATGGTCATAATTCAGATTTATTTAGAATTTCTTTATTCTCTTGGCATTTATTCTGAATTTCTTTGATCAATTCTGTTGAAATACCCTCAAACTTAATTTCATTCCAATCCCCCCCTTGCATATCAAAAATTTTATCATTAAAATTCGTCACATCGAAAAAAGTGTCTTTTTTTATTAGGTCAAGTTTTAATGAAAATCCTTTTTTTGATGGATCTATTCAATAATTTCATATAAAAAACAAAATAAATATATATTTTTCATTTACTTTGTAAAGCGTAAATGAGAGACTGAAAATCTTCCTTTTCCTCTTCAATGAATGAGTCCAAATTGAAAAGAGTTGGATTTATCAAAAACAGAGTTGGACTTTCAGTTTTTATTAAGAAAAATGAATTCAGCTTGTCTTCAAAAAATTTCGTTTGTTCGAGATTTTCCTAAAATAATTTCATTTTTTTTCTTGAAAATTCTAACTTCGCAAAAATTCAAAAGTATCCCGTTTTTTGTTAGAACCAAAAACCCTATAAATTTGAAATGTTCCCCAATGTGAACATTAGAAAAAGTGATTTTAGCTATAAAAACAAAAGATCATTTTTTGTTTATAACAAATATAAAGATATTACTTGGAAAAGTCGTTAAATCATTGATTGAAACAATTTCTGAGAGAAAAAATGGAATGAAAAACAAAAATATAAATAATCTCATTGGATTTTTTAATATCATTTTCGTTTTTTCGGCTATTTTAAAATTTCAAAATGAATTAAATTATTTCAAAAAAAAAAAATCAATAAAATGACCGCCGCAACAATCTTAATCCCTGCTAAATTCATTGTATTGATGGGCCAATTATTGATCACAATTGTGATTTTGCATACCAAAGTTCCATTTTTTCAAAATTTCTCTCATCATATCTCTTCTGAATAGAGTGATAATATTTACGCTGGATTACCTGCAAATACAAATTCTAGTTCTGATATTTATCAAACCGCTCAATCCAAGTTAAATTCACAAAAAAAATGAAAAAATAAGCCAAACTAATAATTTTTGTTTATTTAGTCTTTTAGGAGCAGTGGCAATGACAATAATTTTTCTGGTAATCGAATTGATAATTTTGTTTATAGGGATCACATTATTTTTTGACAAAAACAACTTATTCCGTAAACCTAAAATTTTTTGCCTTAAAAAGTTATAATAATAAATAGAGTGTCTAATGCATGGTTTAGGAACGATTTTATATAGTTGGTTCGTTTTAGATAAATGGCATTATTATTCTCTTTGGTATTTATGGGCGGTTTTCAGGTAAAAAATGAATTTGGGTAACTTCTCTGAAGAATTTTATAGTTTGATACCTCTATTCTTTGAATTCGTAACTGTTGGATTGGCCTTAATGTTTTATCGGAAAGTAAAATAAATAAGAGGTGATAAAATGAAATTATTTATTTCATTAAAAAACAAAAACTTTCATTTTTCCTTAAAAAAAAAAATTCCAAAAATTAATAAAATAATTCAAAAACAAAAATTTTTATGTCTTTTCTCAAAAAAAGGAATATACATTCAGTCTTTAAAGGGATTAATTTTCTAAGTTTTCAAATAAAATCCCAATAATGGTTTATCTAATTTGCTCAGTATCTGATTCCCTTCCATCTTTCACTATCAGTCGATCCATATTTTCATCTGAGGATTCAGACGTTTCGCTTTCTTCTGCGTCATCATATTCGTAATATCCTTGGTTATCACTATCGCTGCTTTCCGATTTATCAGATTGTTGGTATTCATCCAACACTACAATTTTTTTTTTTTTTTTTACAAAAATTTTATTTTTTTTAATTTTATGATGAAATTTTCCTAACTTTGCATTTCCTTATCAGGAACAGTCACTGGGATCAATCTTCCTTTCCTATTAATTGTAATATTTGTCAAGGGGTTGCCTATGACTCTGATATTTCGTCCCATCGCTTCATCTCTTTCGTAATGCCCTTTGTTTTTCTTCATCAGAAGATGGTTTTCTTTGTCAGGGTCAGAATATTTGTATTTTTTCTGGTTTTCCTCTGTGATTTTCAAACGTTCAGTGCCGAGGTCTCCCCTATTATGTTTTGAATATTCTAGGAAATTTAAATCCGTTTCCAATTTTCCAAGCAGTTCCTGGTTTTGAAACTTATATGCGAGCTTGAAGAATTTTTTGATTCTTTCGAAGGAATTAAATTTTTAACATTTTTTTCATATTTTTACATGGAAGTCGTAGGAACGAAATTTTGCTTCATCATTTGATAAAGCAAAGTCGTAAAGGAATGATGCTCGTTGTCGATTTGTGTCAAGAAATAATAAAACACCTCCAGATCCAAAATTATGTTTTGTAAACTTGCCTTAAAAACCATAAATTTTTAGATAAAAGTGCTTTTATTTTACTTCTATCAAGAGAGAATAAGCTTTTTGGAAATTTTTATTATAAAGATAGCCCTCGATTAGATAAGAATATGTGATGTCGTTTGGCTTGTAATCGAATTTCTTCATTGTGAGCAACATTTGATGGGCCAGCTCCACTTGATTATGCAAAACCATCTCCACAATCACATAATTGAAATATTCCAACGTGATGTAGTAGTTTTTATTTAATAGTCTGTTGATTTCCTGAAATTTCTTATTATTTTTGTTGAAAAATAGATTATGAACCTTCTGAAATGATTGATATTTCTTCAAACGCAAGAAGTTCTCTATATATTTGTGTTGAGGACATAAAATTGAATGGAAATCATAAGCATTTTCTTCTTTTTTAACGTTAATAGTCGGAAATTATAAGATTTTTTAATCATACCTGCTTTGGCCAAGGATGATATGGAAAATATGGTTTTATGGCAAATTTTTGTGGAAGAAAATAAACGGAGACAATTTTTGAAAATTAGCATTTGGGGAAATTTTCAGAAACGAAATAATATTTCTTTTTTAATTAAAAAATCTTGCCCTTTAATTTCGAAGAAAAATATTTCAAACAACTTTAGTTAAAATTGTTAAAAATCATCTCAAAAATGAAAAAAAAAAAGTAATTTCACAAAAATTAAATTTAAAACCCAAAAACTCTATCAAATTACAAGCCTATATTTACTTTTATTACTAAAATTAATTAATATTAATTTTTTTCCTTAATTTTCCAAATTTTTATTTTCATAATTTTCTCATTTTTTAATTTGGAATGTTATTGCACCAAGGGCAGTTGGCGAAATTCTGCAGATGCACACTCCAATTTTCCTTCAAAGCTCCCTTCCCGCAGCTCTTACAAAGAACTGTGTTCGTCTTCACTAATGGGTACCCACTTAAAATGCAAGGTTCCCATTGTGCTTTGCATTTAAAGCATTTCAACGACGCCTCGTAAATTTTCGTCATGCATTGATCGCAACTTCTCGTTGGCAACACCTGATCAACTTTTTGATTGATGGAGATTTGCAACAGCCAATCTCGAATAGATTCCTTATCCTTATCTTCAATGAAATTTTTCTCTGGAAGTGACACGTCAAACGGGCTTGGGATATCTGTAATCGTGAAATCAGAGTTATCACCTAGATTGTTAGATTCAGCATCCACTATCACCTCATAAATATCCAAATATCGATTCAAAAAAATAAAAGCCATGCTAAGCCAATTCTTCAAAAAATTATTAATTCATAAAAAATATATATTATAGAAATACCATTTTTTTAGCTGCCATCCCAGCTTCATAATACAGTTTATCCATTCTAATAAGGTCACAATATCTTAACAAAGACACTGATAATTTGCCATGAAGCACATCCACATTCTTTTTCTCATAAATCGCCTTCATGTTAAAAAGATGTGCGATCACAAGATATTTATTGAACTCCTATAAACATTATTTTAATTTTGATCACTTTATCTCATAATAACCTTCGCTGCTGGTGAATTTGCCTCCTGACTACTAGCCAATGCCTTACAGAAATTAAACAACGTAGTCCTCAAATTCAGAACTTCTTTGACTTCACATTCGACGAATATCTCAAGAATCAAAGTCTTATAGATCGGATAATTCACTGGCACGACTTGAATTCCATATTTTGCGAAGGCCGCAATACATTCTCCGAATTTGCCACTTTCCATTGTGAATTTCGTGAATTTCATCAGATAACGATTCTTCACTTCCGCACCTTGTTTTTCAGCCATATCCAAACATTGCTTCCAATCTCCTCTTTCAAGTAACATATCAAGTCCTGCGTTGACTTCTCCTGTTGAGACGAGATCTTCTGCGTTTTTGGAATTCTTTAGATGGGCGGTGTATGTTTTATTGATAACTTCCATGAGTTTTGCGTTCAACTAAAATTAAGAAAAGTTGACTTTTTTTATTATTTGATTAATAATGACTTGTTGGTTTTTAACTTGAGTGGCACAAGTCTTGGCCTTTTCGAATAGTGTGCCTTGGACATATGTGCCAACCGCTTCTTCATAAAGTCCGATGTTTTCCAATAATTCTCCTGCCTATTTTATTATATAAAAAGTAAAAAAAAAGTTTGAGATTTTTGGAAAAACAGGTTCGAATCTCGCAATCTCTTTTAATCTCTTTGAAACGATTCTGATGACATCTTGCACTCTTTCTTTATCATAGTTTAGGGCCAATTGGACAGCTCTTTCCCAAGCTTCTTCCTATAAAAATTACTCTAAAAACTCAGGAAAAAATTAATTTTTACTAATATATCATGATTCCCAAAATGTTCCTTCTTTATCTCCAAATAGGTATTAATCGCTCTTTGATAATCCCTTTGATCTTCCCATACTTTGGCTGATGATAAGATCTCCTCCCCACTCATATTGACCCCCTGTTTTTTCTCGAAATTATTGCTGATCTCATTGACGTATTGTGGCGCATGTTTCTTGGCTACTCTCAACGCCTCAGGGTAATTCCCAACATCAGTGTACATTTTTATGGCAATTTCAGGTTTCTTTGCTGAAATAAAACAACCTTCCGCTTTGCCCAGATCCCCTTTTTCCAAAAATGCCTTCCCTTGATTCATTAGAATCGGTGCCACTGATTGTGGCTCAAATTGTCTGGCGACTTGCAAGGCAGAAAAATAATCCGCTTGATGTTCATACATATTTATGGCTTCTGATGGCTTGCCGGCCTTGATGAAATGATCCTCTGCCTCTTTATATCTCCTTTCATCCTCCAAATATAAAGCATATTTCAAATGGACATCAGCAACTTTATGTTTCGCGTTCCCGTTGGCCATTTTAAACGCTTCATCAAATTCATTCCTATCCATCATATATTCTATCACAGCATCCACCAAATTCATCTTCAACAACATATTCATCCCATTTTCAGCACCCAAAGTCTCAGCCCACTTCTTAGCCAATTCACAAGTCTCTTTATCTGTCCCATTTGCCTTACAAACGGCTATCGCTTGTTCCCACATATTATGCGTTTTGTACATCTCTACAGCACCTCTCCATGCCCCGGATTGAATATAATGGAATTCCGCAGTCTTCATATTCCCGTCATGTTCTAACTTCTGAGCAATGTTCAAATGAGTATCCTTTAACAAATCTGGTCTAAACTTCGAGACTAATCTGATCATATGATCATATTGTTGAGCCTTTTTGTACATATTGATCGCTAGATCTGGCTCATCCACTGTCAAATAAAGTCGTTCCGCGTCTTTGTATAAATTTTGCTCTTCGAGTTTCTGACCTTGTTTTATATATAAAGTCACAATATCGTTCTCCGATAGATTTTCCTTCGCCACCTTCAACGCCAAATCCCATTTATTCGCTCTGATATACATTTCAAACGCATCTAGAGGCAACCCAGCCTTAATGAAATATTTCTCAGCCAGATCAGTCTGTCTTATTTCAGCATAATGTTTCGCAATCTGCTTAAAGAAAGGTCTCGAAATCTCAGCAGGTTGGCCTGAAATCAACTGAACAGCCTTACTCCATTGTCGACTTTGAATAGCAGCTTCAATGGCCTTTTGCACAGCATTTGCCTCAATATAATGGTTAATAGCATTTTCAGTCTGTTTCTGAACACAAAGCCAATCCCCCCATTTTTCTTCCAAAGTGACTACGAACCGAGGCTCAGCTTTCTTCGCAAGCTCAACTGCCTTATTAAATGCGTTTCCTTTACAATAGCAATCAAGAGCCCTTTGCAACATTTCCATCTGTTCATAAAATTCACCTGCTTTTTCAAACATCCCAGATTGAGACAATTGATTAGCTATTTTCTCCAAAATATCTTGAGGATATGACATATTATAGTTAAAGACGACATTAGCTGCTTTCGCTGGAAGACCTCCTTTGAGATATAAGGTGATCGCCTGGAGGAAATCACCTTCATTTTCTTTAATTTCAGCAGCTTTGCCATCTTGATTTGATTCTATCAGCCATTTGTAATAATTCTCTTTCAGTTCTTTCACGTCAGGGTGGTTTTTTTTCTCAGCGATTTTGATGCTTTCATCCCATTTATGCAATTCCTGATACATTTCCATAGCTTCTTCAATCTCATTATGATCTAAAAGAATCGCCTCTGCGCGATGGAATTGCTTATCCAGCATTGCCAATTGTGCCTGGACCTTGTAAAAATTGATCCCATCCTTATTTCCAGTTTGAGTCTCATAAGCCTTTAACATTTTGTTCATCTTCCTTAAAAAAGCTGCCTTGGAAATATCTCCTAATGCAGCATAACAATGTTCAGCAACATGGATGTTTTGCTCTTCTAAAGCAATTTTTGCCAATGTACGCCAATTTGCCTCAGTTTCTGGGTTCATATCTAAAGGATCTAGGATGTTCGCAGCCTTTTCTAGGTCTCGAGACTCTATGGCGAAACCAAATTCTATCAAAGGCTCGTCTAAAGTATAAGCTGATGTGTTGGAACCATCGTTGACTAAAACTGTAGTTTTCCCTTCATGACGCTCGATGTCTTCCACATCACCTTTAATGGAATATATGGTGACCTTGTCGGGGTTTTCTATGGAGTACCAAACACAAAGATTGTTTCGGTTTTGGGCAACAACCTTTATTAACAATATTATTAAATTTAATGAAATGATTTAAAAAAAATTTAAAAAATGTATACAATTTATAAAAAAAAATGTTTTAAAAATATAAAAAAAATGATAAAAAATGATAAAAAATGTTGCTAAAAATGTCAACAAATGTTAAAAAAGGTAAAAAATGTAAAAAAATGTTCAAAAATGTCAAAATATGATAAAAAAATATTAAAGAATGTTCAAAAATATAAAAAATGTTAAAATTGTGAAAAAATATAAACAGACGTAAAAAATGCTACAAAATGTAAAAAAATTAAAGAAAAAGTTCAAAATAGTTTTAAAATATGGAGAATATAAAAATCTACGTACCACTTCAGAATCAGGCACCCATTGAACATAGTTACAATAGCTAAGCAATGTGTTTTTGCTTTGTTTTTTAATATTATAAAGATAAAGTTGTCTTCTCTTATCTCTAAAGAGCAATTTGTTTCCATGAGCATTTAACTCCAAATAATCAATCTAGATAAACAAATAAATTCTCACAAAATATTTTTAAAATTTTACCTTTGAATCATGCATTATATGAGCGCTGGTGCTATTATTATCTAGATCCTGAATAGAAATCGTTTGCAAATCCAACAAAAAAGCAATCGTTTTTTTGGCCTTGCCTTTTTCTACCGCTGAATAACTAATTCTACATGAAATCAAATTTCTTTTCATATGTTCAGTCCTACAATTCCCCAAAGGCTCATTGTTCCCATATTCCACCAAAGTCAATTCCCCTGAATTGAAAACCATGCAAATATTCGGATTACTAAAGTCATATTTCTCATTTTCTGACTCCTTCCACATCATTTCACTGATTTTTGTGGTTTCCAGGTCCCCCAAAAGCAAGGTTTCATGGGTGTTGGCCACAACATATCTATCTTGAAAAACATTGATTTTGCGGATTTCATTGGAAAAATTTGATTTGACGACCACTCGGTTACCAGTAGCGATAGTCTTGACCACGATTTGGTTGGGAGCGACATAATTGAACTCGAATTTTCCTTTGTATTTGATTTTTTTGAGAGAAGCATCATAAATGTCAATTGACCCACAAAGAGAACCTGTCACCAACTTGCTTCCATCTTGTTTCCAGGTCAAAGCAGTCACTGTGTAATAATTTTCAATGTTTTTGACAGTGATCTAACCAAAACAAAAAATGACTTTTAGAAATTATTAGATAAAAGTTTTACTTCTTCCCATTGATTTCGTTTTGAACTGTAATTATATACATAGAATCGATTGAAACTGCCAACCACAACAGTATCACCACTAGGGTTAAAAGCAGCTAAACTATATTCCCTTGCCTTGAAAAAATTATTTACCGTGACAATTGTTATCGAAAAGAAAAAATTTTACTTTATCATCATTGGTGTAATCAAACCTTTGCACGAAGTTTCCCGTATTATCATAGAATGTGATCTTATAATCATTGCCTCCTGCGATGATGTGCTCCCCCCAACCCAAAGCATAGGGGATGCTATGATGAGTAATTAATTTCGAATATTGTTGATTCTCCATATGGAACATATAAATCGACCCATCCAAATGTCCTGAAATAACCGCTTCACCATCTCGGCTTGAGGCTAAAGCCACAGCATAACTATCTGTTGAATAGATCACTGCTGATTTGTTGTTTGAGAGCTTTCCCACCTTTATTTTGCCTTCGGCTAGACCAAATACTAGGTCATTGTGACGATCTTTGGGCCAAGTCATGCAAGTCACTGAAGAAGATGTTGGATATTTGTTACAGATTGACTTCTTGGTGCCCCAATCTAGACCGATCTTGTACATGAAGACTATGTTGTCACTTTGAGCAATGGCAATTTTAGCTGAATCAGGAGAAAATTCCAATGCTCGGACTACATAAGACTTTTGACCCTAAAGAGAGAAAATTAAAGAAATTTGGCAAAAAATTACTTTTTCAGAAGCTTTGGTTTGGAATTTGTCCTTTTTTTCAAAGTTTTCATCGTAGAGATGAATCACCTGAAGAATTGTTACAAAATTTAATGTTTTGGAGAAAAAAAGTTACCCGGTCTGCAGTGCAAACTGCAAGTTTTTTTCCGTTTGGAGACCATGCGGCTGCTGAAACTTTCTGCATTCCGTCGATTGCGGGCATCAAATTTTTGAAATATTTGAGTTGCATTGGAAAGAGGGTTTTCTTTTGATTTTGAAATTTTTTGTTTGAAAATTAAAAGATTATTGATTAAGAAATGTTGTCCTTGGAAATTTGAATTTTTTTAACGAAATAAAAATTTTCTCAGATTTCTTTGTTTCTAAACTCGCAAATGCTAAAAAAATTATTTAAAACAAACTTTGAAATTGAATTAAAAAAATACCATTAAATTATCAATAAAATCCTTTAAAAAAAACTTTTTTTCATTTTGAATTCAAAGAAAAACACATAAAAATAAATACCATTAAATTATCAATAAAAATACTCAAAAAAAATACTAATAATATCCGCATCCCATCCCATTAAAATCAATTAAATGCAAGCCTCTTCCCCCAGAAAACAAGTCTTATGTCTTCATGGCTTCAACCAAAACTCTCTTTCCTTCAGTAAACGCATAAAAGTTCTCACCAAATTCCTTTCAGATACCTATTCTCTAGATTTTCTCTTTCCCAATGCACCTTTTCTACTTTCTCCTTCCCAAGAAGCATTTCCAGAAGAAGAAAAGCTCTATGGTTGGCTATATTTCGATGAAAACGATAAACTCCTGACCTTTGATAAGATCAAGACTTTATTCACTCAAGAAACCCTTGAATATAAAGGCTTCCCAATTTCCCAAGCCTCCATTGAGGCTTTTCTAGCGCCTTATGATAATATAGTCGCTATTCTAGCCTTTTCTCAAGGAGCTTTATTAGCCACTTTGCTATTGATTCAAGCTTATGAGAAGAAATTAAAGGTCAATCTATTAAAAAGCTTAAAATGTTGCATTTTGATTAGTGGATTAGGGAAACCCATGCCTAATAACAATGAAATAGAGAATATTAGCCTTTATTATGAAGGAAGGAAATCTATAGAAATCCCTGTTTTATTGGTTAGAGGGAAAAAGGATGAATTTATCACGAAAGATCAAAACGAGGCTTTATGCAAATATTTCAAGAATTATGAGCTTTGGGAACATGAAGGCAAGCATTTTGTGCCCTCGAAGAAAGAAGATCTCCTTATTTATAAGAACTTCCTTGATAAATATCTAAAAGAATAAAAGCTTTTTTCAACTTTTTGTTAAAAAATACAACCTTAAAAAGTCTTTATAATTAATAAGAAGTTTTTCTTTCTTCTTTAAAAAGTCTTTATAACAAAATAGGCTTTTTCTCCTCATAAATTGCTCCTTTCCTTTAATACTTTCTCATCTTCTTCCTCATCCCCCTTCATCCCTTGCAAACCCCCCCTATTCACTTCCATTTTCCT
>Ga0302186_10003882_pt1 | contig 10722 bp, 11 predicted proteins | sample II_Bog_E1_2_FD_198782 | JGI IMG/M metagenome (GOLD analysis project Ga0302186, IMG submission 198782) | Peat permafrost microbial communities from Stordalen Mire near Abisko, Sweden - II_Bog_E1_1 | ecosystem: Environmental > Terrestrial > Soil > Wetlands > Peat | place: Sweden: Abisko...
ATTGAGTATTTTTTTTTTTTTTACTAAAACCAATATTTATGAATAACATAAAAACTTCCGAAGAATATCCCGAATGTATTGAGCATTCTAACATTCCTATTACAAATTTTTGTTCAGCCCTTGAATGTTTTCGAGAATTATGTCCCGAATGCATTGAAAACCATTACAGATATCATAAAAAAACAGGAACTCCCCCCTCTATCACCTCTCTTCGCAACATCAAAACGAAATGTTTGGAGAAAATAAAAACTATAATAATTGCTCTCAACCAAGAAATCGAGAAATGTGAATTAGATTATTTATTGGATCCCGAAAAGATCATCAACGAAGGCCTTCATAACATAAGCCTCTTCAAAGAAAAAATGCTTGAAAGCATCAATAGTTATTGTTCAATGCTTGAGAAAAATCTCATAAAAACAGTCAAAGAAAACCTCCTGCAAGCGGAAGACTTCAAGAAAATTTTCGATCATATGAAAAATGTCATTAAGGATTTGGAATATATGCGTAATAAATTAGAAAACACCAACAAATTGGAAACCATAAAGAAAATTTCCATTTTGGATGTTCGGCATTTGGTCGAGAAATTCAGAAAAGAAATCCATTGTGTCATGGACACTAAATCAATTTTCCCTATAAATATCGTGATAAATGAGAATAGATTGCAGAACAATTTCAGCAAAGAATTGGAAAAATTAATCACTTTAGAAAAAGTCCCCATGATGAATGAAAAAGAAGAACATGAAGATGAGGAAAATAAAGAGTTCACAATGTGCACTCCACAAAAAGTCAGCACAATTAAAGGCTTAAAAGTGAATTTTACCAAAAGCTCACCCAAAAACCATCTTTCATCATCAGTTATTGAAAAACAACAAAAACAGACCTATCATGCAATCGACAAATTCAACATAACTATAGATGATTATTTCATAAAAAGTGAAAAAACGAGACCTTCTCTTCATTTTTTCCAAAATAACAGCAAATCATTTTATTTCATGGACCTGCTTGAATTTAAAAAGAGCCAAGCCAACCCCTTTACACAAATCAACCTTGATATAGAATTCAATATTCCAAATTTCCACAAATCAATCATTATTCCTAATGGAGACATTTATTTGATCGGTGGGGCTTTTGAAGACCGAGCAGAAAATGTGAACAAATCGCCTATCATTTATTTATATAAACCCACAGAAAGAACATTAGAACTAGTAGCCAAATTAAATCACCCAAGGTCTTCACATGCAGTTTGTTATTGCAATGGATATATATATATTGTTGGGGGAATCACTAACAATCAAATGATTTTGGAAAAATGCGAAAGGTTTAATATCGAAAAACGAGAAGTAGAGGAAATTTGCCCAGTGAACCAACCGGTGGCATGCACATGCGTTTGTGCGTTTTTCCAAGAGTATTTGTTTAAATTTGGTGGAATCTGTTATAATCAAGAAGGGGAAAGTGTTTTATCCCAAGTAATTGAAAAATATGATATTATAAGGGATAAATGGTTCGTTTTGAATGTTAATATAATTCCCATGATAAACGAACAATATACCGCTACTGTGAATTCAAAAAAGGAAACAGGAAATAATAGTTATTTCGGATTACTTTCGACAGCTGCTTGTTGCCAAATTAATCAAAATGAAATTCTGGTTTTCGGGGGATATTCACAGAATAATAATGGATCCAATCAAACATTTTCTTTTCATGTAGATTATTCTGATATGGAAGCTAATGACAATTGTTTTATCAATAACATAAATAGGATTCCACTGCCTTTTTGTGAAGGATTTTGGGACAATTGTCTCGTAATTATAAATAGGAAATTGTACGCTTTACAAAATAAAGCCAATTTGGAAAAGGAAGAAAATTGTCTGGAGAATGATAGGAGAGTCTTGGAGTTTGATTGTTGGAAGTGGACCGCTCACAATTAAAAAAATTTTGATATAATGAAATAAAATGAAAAATGTTAATTTTTGTAATATTTCAAAAAATTAAAAATAAACATATAAATAAATTACCAAAACAATTCTGATCCCAAAAAATGATTTCTTTTTTCAAAAATACAAGTGAAAGCATTACCACTGACCTTTCACCCAATTTTGATGCCATCCCCCAATTACCAGAAGAATATCAAGTCATTTTTTACTTTTTTTCTCTCTACCTAACCTAAAAAAATTCAAAGGTACTGCAAAATATTTCAACCCTTATCACCCAAATAAAAATCTCCAGAGATGATTTGTTCAATTGCATAAAAAATATGTTTACAATCACTGAGCTCGACCGTCAAAAGGACTCCGTTCTAGATACTCTTGTATTCATATTATGGGGTGTCGCCGCCAATCGGGGAGATTTGGGGTTATCCGGAATCTATTTGGTGCCAAAAGGCCCATACTTGTTCTTCGAAGGCAAGTTCGAAAATCTGCCACCTGTTTATAAGCAATATTTCGACTCATTGGGGAGATATTTCAAAGTGTTGTTCGAAGATTTCTGGGGTTTCAGAGCAAAAATCGAAGAATTCGAAAAATTAAGAAATAATTATTCAGTTTTAATGGAAACTGTGAAAGCGAAAGTGCAAGATGGAAGAATAGGATTTTTTGACAGGTTTTTTTTGATTTTTTAAGAAAGTTCTGAGGTAATCATTAAAAAAGAATGGGAATAGCAACAAAGGCTCTAACAAATGTGAGCAAATTGAAGATAAATTCAGAGGCTTTGAAGCAGATCGAGATGAAAGTCATTAGAGAAGTCTATGTTGCGAAAACGATCATTGCAAATGCTACGACTCTAATAACATATTCGTTGGATATCGCGATGAGAATGGCTCAGGAAAATAAAGGACGTGCAATTTTGCCAGGTGAAGGAAAGAAATATTACCCAGTTGGTCTCCAGGTAGTGAAGAATTATGTCAACACGACAGCGAATTTCGTGGAATCAGCTTTTCAATAATTGAAAGTGATTTCGTGCTAAATAATATCAGATAGAATAGAGTTAAAATTAATGAATGTTTGAGCTAAAAACAAATAATTAAAAAGAAGAAGAAAATAAAATGAGAATTTAATTCATTTCATTAACAAAAAATAAAAAGCCAAGGAAAAGAAATTTCTAACTAATCCTAACCCAATCAAAGAAACCAAAGTATTAATAAAAATATCTAAAAATAATTGAAGACAATCATCCATCCGTTATAATAGGTGTTCGAACTTGCCAGATTAAAGAGTCAAAGAAAACTAAAAGGGTCAAACCTAATATATAAAATAAAGGGGAACTAACCTCTATTGAAACCACTTTACTACACAAGGGCAAAAGTTTTGTAAAAAATTTATTTTTATTACAAAAGATAAAAAACTTAATTAAAAAAAATTAAATCAGAATTTGTTAGCCTTGTGTAATAATAACAATGTTCGTAATTAATTTATGGAATATAACAATTCATTCAACGCAGGCAATTATTGCTTATACCAGGGTATATCGAAAATGACATCTGGGAGACTTTCTTTCCAAATCTATAAACAAATATTATAAAAACCCTAATTTGAAAAGAATTTTTTTTAAAGGTTTCCCATTTGGCAACAAATTCAAAAATCTATATCTTACTGGAGTGAGGATTTACTTGGATATTTCATTTTGATCCTCGTTTTTTCTTTTCTTTTTTATTCTTGTGTAATTTCGTTTACTGATCCCTTTGTGAATCACCCATTTCTTTGAAAAAATAACAGAAACAAGCTCTCCTTTCACAATTTTGACTTGTCAAAACATTCATTCTTCTCATTTTGTACTCTTAGAGACTGGTGGGTTATAACTTTATTGATTTCAATGGGACAAGGCTGAATTCGATAGAAAAACCATTTGACTGTTTATTTCTTGTATCGAATGGGTGGTCCATGGGCGCTTTGGGAACTAAGTTTGGATGTAGGGGAGCAGCTTTAACTAAGCTTATAGAGATTTTTCATCAAAGTTCTAGTATGATCCAGGGTTTGAAGGAAGGTTTTGGCTGAGTTTGGATTCAAGGAAGGAGAGATAGGCGACATTTCTGGCTAACTATGGAAAAAATTCCTTTGTTCGAAGTCTTGAACAGTTTTTACCTTTAGGGCTCTAAAAATGTAAAGTTTAAAAATTTGTCGTTTACAAAATGAATTTAAAAATAAAAAAAAAATGGTCACAGACATAAGGCAAGAGTTTTCCTAAGACAGGAAGCTGAAAAAAAATTAAATGAACAGCTTTTAAGTCTTTCAAAAACATGAAATTAGATTTTTAAAATAATTCTAATTAATTTTTATTTTTCGATTTTTCGCGAAATTAAAATTATTCAAAACCCATTTTAAACAAGTTATAATTTTTTTTAATTTCTTAGAAAATAATTCAAAATTTTTTTTGACAATACATTTTTTCAAAAAAAAAATTAAAATAAAATAATTATAATAGTTTAAATTTTTATTTAAATTTCAGATTTTTGTCAATGCCTCAACCTTCTCATCCAGTGGTTCCTGGTTCTACACGTTTAGCTTTTGGTTTAGGGGCAAGCAGCATAATCTTTATTGGGTTTGGTCTGGGTGCTTTTATTTCTCAATGCTATAAGGAAAACCCATACACAAAACGTCGTCAATTCGTTTTTATGCCCCGTCAAATTGAAAATTTTATGGGGAATATGATCGCCCAACAATACCGAGCCCAGTATAAATATGTAAAGAACACAAAAGATGAAGAAATCGAAAATTACCTCCAAAAAGTTATTTCTCATGTGATTTTACCACATAAGACATATAAACCTGATGAATGGCAAATTAACATTATCCATTCGGAGGAGGTCAATGCCTGTGCAATAGCAGGAGGCAATATTTTTGTAAACACCGGTTTTTTGAAATATTGTCAAAATGCTGATGAGGTGGCCTTTGTTTTGGGTCATGAGTTCTCTCATGTGGAAGGTCGACATATGGCGGAAAGATTGAGTGTGTTAGTTCCTATAATATTTTTGGCATATGCGCTAGCTTTTTATTTAACAAACTCAAATGATTACGATTGGGTTGTGAAGATGGGAATTAAATATCTAGTGGAATTGCCTCAAAGCAGATTTTATGAATATGAAGCTGATAAAATGTCAGCGGGGCTATGTAAAAGAAGCGGCTTTGATCCTGTTCGTGCTGCTGACTTTTTTAAGAGAAGTCATCATAAGAACTTAGAATTTATGGCGACACACCCTTTAGATGAAAACAGGATCACCAAAATCGAGGAGGAGGTGAAGATGGTTTATGATATCCCAGATCAAAAAACTATTGAAATAGTGAAAGATTTGCATAATAAATTTTTAGGTCTTGCTCAATTGGCAAAAACATGAGAACAACCAAGAATAATAAATTGTAGTTAAATAAAACCTTAATTGTCTTATATGTGCAAATTTTTTATCATTTATTCAATAAATAAGAAAACTCCTTTCATTTTTTAAATGAATTTTATGCGAAATACGCATTATTTTAATTTCTCATATAAATTTTGGATATTTTTGTTTTTAATTTAAAAATTCTGTTTTCAAACTTTTTTCCAGCACATCTAATTCGACCATGCCTAAAAGTAAAAGGCCATCTGACATTTCTGGTATTTCGACTGATTTATCCAAGGGAGTTTTCCAAATAATCTTCTCCACACCCAAGAAATACAACGCTCTTTCTATGCCAATGTACGGTCATATTGGTGATCTCCTTCGTTATGCAAGCCAAGAAGAATCAATAAAGTTGATATATATTTCAGGGGAAGGTGATTTCTATAGTTCCGGAGCTGATCTTTCTTCCTATTCTAATCCAGATAGTTTTTCAGTTAAAAATTTGGAAGTTTATCGAGAAAACATCATCCATTTCGTTGATTCTCACCTGGATTGCGATAAGCCCATCTTCGCTGCTGTCAATGGACCTGCCATTGGGATTTCCTTTAGTCTTTTAGCCCTTTGCGACGTGATATATTGTACAGAAGAAGCTTATTTTTCAGCTCCTTTCATGCAATTGGCCTTAGCCCCTGAAGCTTGTTCCAGCTATATGTTTCCAAAAATTTTCGGACATTCGCTTGGAAGAGAATTAATTCTTTTTGGAAGAAAATTAACTGCTGATGAAGCTTTGAAAAGTGGTTTTGTGTCCCAAGTTTTAAAAAAGGAAGGGTTTAGAGAGAAAACTTTGAAGAAAGCTGAGGAGTTTGCCAGATATGATGGAAGGAACCTGAAGGAATTTAAAGGTTTGATGTGGAAAAATGAAAAGGAAATGCTCAAAAAGGTGAATAGGGATGAAATCAACTTTTTGTATCAACAATGGCAAAGGGGGGAATTCAAGGAAAGAATGAAGAAGGTCATTGAGGTCAACAGAAGCAAGACCGCCCATAAGGCAAAATTATAAAATTAAAGAGATTTTAAGAAAAAAAAATTGAACAGAATTTTAATTCAAAATGCTATTTTGTTTGCAAAAACATAAAACTTGAACTAATACAAATGTTTTGTTTTCTAATTTAAGTAATCTAAGCATTTTTACTTTAGCTTCCAATTTTCATAAGTGCCAAGCCTCCATAAGTTTCTTATTGATCAGCCAATTCTACATCAAAATAATAAATCAATTTTATTCACAATATTATCTCTAAATGTCATTTTTCGATCAATTCGAGCAAGACTCTAAAAACTATAAGCTCTATAATGAAATTTCCCCTGAAGCCTTCGTGCCATCGTCTAAAAGGGTTTTATTCGAGGGTGAACTCACAATAAAATCTGGGAAAGGTATCTTCAAAACCCGGTTTTTCAAAATCCAGGACCGAAAGCTGCTGATGTTTTGCGTTCATATTAATTTTTTCCCTTCATTTACTAATCATTTACTAATTTCTAAAATTTTCCAGAAAAAAAGCAAAGATGTGCCTCATGGTTATTTCGACCTTATGTCCTTAGTGCAGATTTCTTTGACACCCCCCACCAAAAAGAAACAGGAGCTTTATTCTTTCCGTTTGAGCAAATTAAACAAATTTTACGATTTTTACAGCCATGAACAGCATATTATTAAAAATTGGTTTTCGAGCCTCAAACTATATTGCATTTCAGAAGGATTCTCCTCATATTATGAGAAATTGGAAATATTGGGCAAGGGACATTTTGCTCAGGTGTGCCTTTTTATCTAAATATTATTAGTTATATTAGTTCTAATATCTTAGGTATTTAAAGTGAAGCATCGGAAATCAGGCGAATTGTATGCAGCTAAGATTTTTCAAAAGGACATGCCTGCTGCCAATAAAGAGCTGGTTTATAAAGAGATAAAAATTGTGAAGCAATTGCCGAAACATGAAAATATACTCAAGATGTATGAGATTTTCGAAGAAGAAAACGAATTGATTTTTATCATGGAATTGATGGAAGGTGGAGATATTTACCAACTGATTAAAAAAAGACCGGATCTCACTGAAAAAGATGCATGTTATTTCTTCAATCAGATACTAAGAGCTGTCCATTTTTTGCATTGCAATGGGGTCGTTCATCGAGACATCAAGCCGGAAAATCTTCTTTTGACTGATAAATCTGGATTCCCGCTGGTGAAATTGGCTGATTTTAGCTTAGCGGAGGTGTATTTGGATAAAAAGTTAACTTTACAATGCGGGACACCGGGGTTTATCGCACCCGAGATTTTTAATGAAAATGTGCCTTATGATGAGACGGTGGATATTTTCAGTTTAGGGATAACTTTGTTTATGCTGTAAATATAAATATATTTAAGAAATTAATTGCTTGTGAATAAATTGTTTAATTTTAGCTTAACCGGATCGAACCCTTTTAAAGGCAAAGACCCAAAATCAATTTTAGACAAGAATAAAATCGGGCTTGTCAAATTCAAAAAGAAAAAATGGAAAAACATCAGCAAAAAAGGTAACAAATCTTATATAAATTCATATCATTAAAGGAATCCCTCCTTCTATTTTTAAGCTAGGAAGTTGGTTTCTGAAATGATTGCCAAGAATCCTCAATATAGAATCCCTTTATCGAACATATTAGTCCATAAATGGGTCCGTTTCAATCAGAATATGACTGCTTCTGGAAAAATAAAGCCTTCATCCAGTCCTTCTAATCAAAAAGACAGATTAGAAAGCGAAGAAAACCTAAATATACAATTAAACAATCAAGGCAAAAATTTTTCTCCTTCCACCAGACTTACCAGCACTTGTAAGCTTTCCTTATCAAATTCTACTTCCAAACCATCAGCTTATGAAAATAATGGAGGAGGCAAATTATTTAATTCTGTGAATTCCTTATGTCTAGTCACTGTAAGCAGCATTAGCCAATCAAGTTGCATGAGTAATATGTCGAGAGACTACTCTATCGAGTCTATTTCAAAAAGAAGCAAATTTTCCAATGTTTCACTCAATTACATATCGGATAAGAAACCAGATCCGGTGATATCTCCAAATATGACTATGATTGCCAGCTTGAAAAAAGGTCAAGAAAATAAATTTTTCAATGAGAATTTCATTCTTTCGGACAGGGAGTTGCAAATGAAAATTAAAATGAAAATCTTGAATGAAAGTGGAGTGGAACCGCGATTTAATGTAAAGTTTGAAAGGGGGAGAAGCTTTTTAAGTGGCCCAAAAAATTAATAAAATTTTATTGAGTTAATCTTTTGCATCCATTTAATAAACTTGTTCTCTTCATCATCCATTAGTTACTAAAAAATATTTTGTTTATATGAAAAATAATTAAATAATAATTGAGTATGATTTTTTATCAAAGTTTTTTTTTCTTTCTGAATTTAATTAAAATTATGAAGCAAAATTCTTATTATTTTAATTAAAGTTGTTTTTCCAAAAAAAAAAATCTTTAATAATATTCTTCAATAAAAATCCATTTTCTATCCAAAAAGTTGTTAAAAATCCTTAAAAATTTAGATGTTTCTATTTTCAGATCAAATTTCAATAATAAATGCATTTTTCATAAACATACACAGATTAAAAATCCCTCAATTTATTTCTTTGTGAAACCCCTTCAGTTGGAATCGTAACATGTGTTTCCAAGATTTCATGCTTTACATAAATTTCATTCTCATTATTACTCCCATCCTTTATAAAAACAGGGTTTTCAAGAGCCTCCATTGCGGAAATTCTGTTCTCTGGGAATCTTTTTAGCATTTTCTCAACCAAATCAATCCATAGAGGATTTATTTTTACGATTTTATCATCAAAATCTTGTTTCACCAAATCCTTAAATCCATAATTCTTTTTTATTATTTCATTTATGTTATTTACATCGAATAGATTTTTTTCCATAATAAGGTGATAGAAAAGAGCACCTGCTCCAAAAATATCGATTTTATAATCAAATTTCCACCCAAAAAGGACTTCAGGAGCCAAATACCCCGGCACTCCGCATTGTTTAAAATGGAACTTGTTATCTTCATTGTAATAAACAGCCAAACTGAGATCTGCAATAATTATGTCACCATAATCAGTATGTGATCTGAATAAAATATTCGAAGGATTGATGGCTCGATGAATTATTCCTTCGGAATGCATGTATTTTAAAGCTTTTAAGATATTTTCCATGATTGTAAACTTTTGAGTCTCACTTAATGGGATTTTCTTTGTCAATATTGTGTTCAAAGATTCTGAATGAAAATGCTCAAAGACAAGATAAACAACTCCTCTAAATTCATGAACCTCACGAAGGGAAATTATCGAGAAATGATGGGTTTGACGAAGAATGGTGATTTCGTTAATAATGACTTTCTAGTGGAAAAATTATTAATCTAAAGACTTTATTTAGTTGTTTTACTTGGACTTCCTCATAATCTTGATAAAGGTTAGTGTTATAAATCTTCACACAGAATTTCTGGAAATTGTTGTTTTTGCGTTGCGCCATATAAATCTAAATAAAACTTATTCTAGAACCCGATTTTTTAGAAAGTTTGTGAAATTTTACATTCGAAAAATTTTCTATTCGAACATGTTCAAAAATCTCATAATCAAAGGGAAAGTTCTTCAGTATGCAATAATTTCTTAAAAAACTCAACCACAATTCGGTTATTTCTTGGGAACTAGTGTAATATCCGATTTTTCTATTGTTTTTCTCCAGATAAAAACCATACTTTCCCTTTTCCAAATCGTCTTTCTCATTTATGAACATTTGGAACCTAAAATGGATCAGATGATTTTCTGAGAAAATAATGAAAAAACCGAAAATTATTCAAATTCAAATAATTCTTCGGCCCCCCGTTTTCTATCAAGACCAAACGAGCTTTGTAATTTTTGTGGGCATAAATATGGAAATTCCTTTGATCTGATGTTGAATTTAAGTCATCCAAAGATGTGTCTTTGATTTGAATCACAACGTCTTCAAATAATTTGTTCTTGAGATCCAAGGAAAGAGGCTTGATGGGGGAAATTTTTTTGAACAAATGATATTGTTTCGAATCGAATTTCTCATGACTGTCGAAGAGGGAAGGAAAAGGATCAAAGGAGGGATTGAGGTTATCTGATAAAGTGAAGTAGATTTTTTGGGATTTTTCAATGGATGTTGCCAAAAAGTTTGTTTCTTGGGTATTGCTATTGATATTGCCAATCTTCGCAGAAAAACTGTATTCCATAATAATAATTTGTGAATTTTTTTTTATTTTTAGTTTCCTTTAAAATTTTCAATTTTCTTTAAAATGATGAAATTTTACAATTATTTTGGACACAAAAGAGACTTTTTTATAAATTGATAAAAATATTTTTAAAAAAATGGAAAGG
>Ga0302186_10003883_pt1 | contig 10714 bp, 10 predicted proteins | sample II_Bog_E1_2_FD_198782 | JGI IMG/M metagenome (GOLD analysis project Ga0302186, IMG submission 198782) | Peat permafrost microbial communities from Stordalen Mire near Abisko, Sweden - II_Bog_E1_1 | ecosystem: Environmental > Terrestrial > Soil > Wetlands > Peat | place: Sweden: Abisko...
TAATTAAATTATAATATTTATATTTCTTAGATTTTAAACTTCATTCCTGATAATAAAATGGCGTTTTCCTGCTATATATGTGACCATATGCATAAATGTTACATGTATAAAAAAAATTTCCATTGTATTTTATCATTTTTTGTTATTTAAAAGTTTTGGGATTCCTTAGATTTGTGATTTTTTTGGGAAGTTTCGGCTCCAGGGAAAATAGAAATTAATGACAAGGAAATCTTTCAGAAGATTGTTTTTTTCTAAATTATATGATCGGAAGACAAAGGCCCAAGGTATTTTATCTTTTTTTTTGGTTTCATTAAAGCTTCGGGAGTCTTTTACTTGTTATTTTAAGCTAAAATTTATAAGTTTCGGATCGAGCAAATTAGAATTAGAGGGCCAGAATCTTTCGGTTAGGATGAAATATGATTTTCGAAATAAAATAGTGCCAAGAAGTCGACTAAATACATCATATGTAATTTATAATTTTTTGGATATAGAAAGAACATAATCTGAGCCCATTTTTTTACAAACCAGATTTTCTGAAAATGCAAGAATGCATATTCAGTATTTATGTAAAATTATAAATTAATTAATGTATAAAATATGAATTCGTAGACTATAATTTAAAGAGCAAAACGGAATTGCACAAGGTTAAAAATATTTTGTTGGAAATAAAGTCAGAATGCAATGTAGTGCTGAATAATTACCAAAATTCCAACAATTTCCGTGCTGGATTACACAAATTAAACAGGATATTTACCGAAAAATAAAATCCTATGAAAACCAATTGTGTTCAGTTTTTTTTAATTTTTGAAGTATAAAAAAAGCGAAACCTCAGTATTAATTGAGTTAGAGAATTCTACTTGAAATGAAATACTTAAATTTCCTTAAAATTTCCATTCCGAATAAAATTTTTCAATTTTTTTGGACATTTTTCTATAAAAAATAAGTTTTTCAATAAAAAAATATAATATATAGCAAATTATAGGGAAAAAAACTTTTTAATTTATTATTAAACAATTGGGAACATTTTATAAAATCTAATTATATTTTTTTTATTAACTTTGTTTTTTTAAAGAATAAAAGATTTTATGAATAACAAAATGTATTTTTATGTTAACATTAAGTTTTCTGTTGTAAAAGTTGGTGTTCGCGATTTGCCCACTTTAAAATATCTCCAATATCTCCAAATACCACAAGTTTTTTCCTATTTAAAATCCTTTATTAGAATTTTCATTTCATTTTACTTTTTAATCCATCTTCGAATACTGTTGTAAACGACAATCAAGCATGCCATGTCTCCGCTATTAAAACTGGTCAAAATGAAGTTTTTTCCTTTCCCTGACTGGAATTCTAATTTTGCCAAATATGGTATTGGACTATGTGGTTCCAAACTATTATTGAAATTTATATTTTTTCAATTATTTTACTTACTCTCTGGCGCCGTATTTCAATATCACTGAAACTTTTGCCAAAGTGATAACAACATCATAAAATTTATAACAAAATACACTGGATTCTTTATTTTCATAAACGGGAAGATGTAAAGCCTTCAAGAAGTTCTTCTTGTTGCTAACATTCAAAAGATCATCTGGCTTAACATCGAAAATAAGAGCTATTCGTGAGGCAAACTGCCAAAACTTTTTAAAATCAATGAATCCAGTTCCATCTTGATCAAATTCCTTCCACAAATTCCTTATTTTATAGAGTTGATATCTGTTGACAGACAACTCTTCAATTTTTTTTATTTCTTCTGTTGTTGTCAGGATCATTGCCACAAATAAATTCAGAATTAATAAGGTCACTAATATAATAAAGGAAAAGAAATATAAATAAGCTTGAGTGGTCTTTCCACATCCATTTAAACCTATTTTAAATAATGAAAAAAACAAACAAACAAAAAATTACCATATTTCAGAAAATCTTCATAATTATCAATATTAGTGCAAACGAAGTTGGGTTGCATTTTTCTTGCACAATCAGCCAATTGTAAAAACCAGGTTTCTCCTGTCAAACACCTGACTAAATTTACCATTGCAATGAAAGGATTTCGAAAGTGAATGTTGACTCCTCCAACCACAGATTGCGGTTTTAGATAAGCGAAAACCTCCACCCCCAAAACTCCGTAAATCAAAATCACAGTAAACAAAAGAATTGCTATGTTGCCAACTTGGGGAAGGACAATTTTCAAAACTGCGAAGAGCTTTTTCAAATATGAGATTTTTTTGATGACCCGTAAAATTCTGAGGAGCTCCACGAGATTTGAAAATGCAAGGAAATCCGAATTTGAAAAATGAGAGGCATAAATAAAGAAAAATGTGACGCTTGATGTTGTGATTAATACAAAGTCATAAATGTTCCAAAATTTGCGAAAAAAATGCTTGCCTTGAGCAATAATTCTTAAGAAAAGTTCCAGGACAAAAAGACATGTAAAAAAGGCATTGAAACCCACTAAAGCAAATAAATTTTCAATGTTGTATCTAAAAGAAATTACTTAGAGCATCGAAATATAGTTCACTTTGCCGATGATAGGAAATCATTAAAATAAAACCGTTCAGCAACGTATAACTTAAAGAGAAGACTTTAAAGTAAACATGTTGAATTAGAAGAGAGAGGAATCTCCTTATTTTATTTTCAGGCAAAACTACTGTTTTTTTGGGATGAAATCTATAAATTGATTCTCTTATCATACACCATTCTTTTTGTTCATCTGTTAAGCCAAACCAAGGGGCTGAATAAAAAATAAAAAATAAATAAATTGAAAATGAGAAATTTGAAAAATTAATAACATGTTTTTTGTTCTTCCTCCAAGAACCTTTCAACCAAAACACCAACAATAATATTCACTAAAACAAGATTAGAAACGATAAAGGAAAAAATAAAGAAAAAAGCTGTGAATTTTTTGTTATCTTTCACCGGTTGCATATCCTTGGCAACAAAATCAAAAGATAAATACCTACAAAATTAAATTTTAATTTATAAACATTATAAATGTTTTTTACATGATATTTATCCAACCTTCAGTCGTAGAAAGTTGAAACATTGTTGAAATTGCCTTTATAATATTATCAAAAGTAGTATCTGCATTCACCCAATCTCCTCCATAATCAAAGCAATCCCATTTATCAATTATAATTTGTAGGATCTCATTCTCGACTGTCATGCATGAATAAAAAGAGTTTTTAAAGTATTTCATTGAAATTATTCCGAAAAACAACAGATTTAAGAAATAAAAGATGCAAACACTGATTAGTTCTGGAATAGATTGAAGTATTATCTTAAAGGACATTCTTAAAGAAGGAATCACAGCGACAATTTTCACAAATCTAAATGCTAAAAACGGGTTCAAATTTATTGTTGAAAACTTCAATGGTTCGTTTATTATTCCAATGGCTGTTAACATGAAGATTGAGAAATCCAAAATGTTTGGGAAATTTCTCAAAAAAGAATGAGGTCCGTTGAACAAAAAACCATGAACTATGCATTTCATGAGAATCTCAATAAAATAAATTGTCACCACTACCCTATCACATTGAATCAAAGTGTTATAATAGACTGAATCAGGGGACAAAAAAGGATCTCTTAAAAGCAATAAGAGACAAGATATAATGATGTAACAAATAATGAAGCGATCAAAATAAATATGAGAAATTATTTTATTCAAAGCTAGTCTAATTCTGTTTTGAGGAGCAAAGAGATAAAATGGTTTACCAATTAATATATTTGAATTGTTGGATATCTTTTTCTGAGGAAAGACAATTTTGATGTTATTTAGACCATCATCAACATTGGCATCTTCTTTTAATGTATTCTCTTTTATGAAGGAATTTTCTTTGCTTAAGTCATTTTCTTTTTTCAATGATTCTGATTTTTTCAAAGATTCCTGTTTTTTCAAAGCTTGGTCTTTTCTCAAAGAATCTAGTTTTTTAAAACTTTCTTCTCTCCTTACAGAAAATGATTCTAATTTCCTCAAAGAGTCATCATTGTTTTTGTTTTTCAAATTATCTGAAGGGCTAATATCCATTTCTTTTATTCTGAAATTCTCTAATTTGTTCTTATCTGTAGTTGTGAATGGATTTTCACTATTTTTTTTTTCTTTAATACTCTAAAAAAATAATTAACAAAAGAACTCAAATAAGTCTATACCTTTTGGAACTTTTGAAATGATGAAACACGTGAAATGGTTTTTTCAATTTTTTCCTTAATTTGATGAAAAATTGGCTTTTTGTCGATAAATTTTTTTATTGTATCTGAATTCAGAAAATTATTAATAAAAAGTGCTATGAACATTTTCATCAAGAGAACTGATCCTCCTAATACTACCAAGATAAAATAAATTGCTCCTTTTCCCCCGAAGGCTCTCATATATTGAAACATAACAACATGCCATTCTTCATTAAGAAAAATCAAAGTAGTTGTCATCACAGATTCCAAAAATGTATCATAATTTAATCGAGGTGTTTCCCCATGCAACAAATCATTAGATATGTTATCCCCTTCTAATCTCACGGTATATGCAAAGAGTTGCATACCATAAAGACTCGCCAATAAAATGAAAATCAAAATAACCAGAATAAAATCCAAGGTGTTAACCAAAGTTCTTATCATTTCTTTCAATAGAAAAGAACCTGTTTTCCAGTAGTCCAATTCTGAAATAAAATGAAAAATTCGTAAAAAATTCAAGGATTTTATAGCCGGACTGCTTAAAGAATTGGGACTTAATAATGAGTCTCCTGAACAGAGTTCATAAATGATTTCAACAAGATTAGCACTAATTATTATGAAATCAAATATATCATAGGGCTTTGAAAAGAAAGATTTGGGACACAAAATTATTTTGCAACTAATTTCTATGGAGAAAACTATGGTTAAAACTAATTGGATTATTTCACATGCATGGGCTATTTGACTAGTTTCATCAAATGAATAGCCCACTATCAAAATAACAATATTGAAAATTACCAAGCAGCAGATAAAAATTGAAAATTTTATATTTTCAATGATTTTTTGGATCCTTTTAATAAATTTGGTTTCGTGAAATAATCCGTTTTGTCTAAAATAATTATGTTTTGTAATTTTTTCATTTTGAACGAGAACATTCTGATCAACTTTTAGTGTCAAAATGTGTCTCAATTGTTCAGCTGTGATATTTTTTTCTATACAAGACCAAAATAAAAATCAACTAATAAAATGAATTTGTATTCAAACTTGATTTTTTTTCATCCAATCCAGGAATTATATTTGGACTTGAGTTTGGACAAATATTTGTGCATGAAGCCGCATTTTTTCTTTTACTCATAGTTTTAATTCCTTTTTGGTTGTAATTGAAGCATTGATAGAGAGAGCCTGTCAGCATTTCAAAAAGAAAGAGTCCTCTAATTAAAGAATTTTGTTTATTGTTTAGTTTTATTTCAATTAATTCAAATCCATACACTATCATCAAAAAAGAAATGCTATAAATCGCAACCCAACATTTTGAAAATGAGTTCCAATACTAAAAACAACCAACTTGGATTTAGAAAAAAAAAAATTATATAACTATATCATTAATACTGCTCCACCCGGTGAACGTCAAATAATTCAAACCACTCAAACAAGAATAGAACATGTTAAAGAAATTCGATATTCCATAATTCAAAGCCTCAATGTCTGCTTCTGAACTATTCCAAGGTAGATATCTTTCAAAGGGAGAACCACAATAAGTTCTTTAGATTGTTCAAGAATTTTTAAAAATAGTTTGAAAAATTATAAAATTAACCCAGGATTACATGAACCGTCCTGATCTGGAGCACACAAAAAAGGTTGGGATTCGTCAGCCAACCAAATAGTTTGATTATTATTGATTACAGGATCTGGTGATAGTCGACAACGGTATTCTAGATTATCTTTAAAGGAGTTCAATCCCAACGTTGAAAATAACAAATAAAAAAAAAGTAAATTGAAGATCACGTTGCCGGATTTGCGGATTGCCACAAAAAAACTAGACATAAGTGATTTCAACCCTAAAATAATAAATTAAAATGCATGATTTTTTTTAATACTTGGAGCTAAATATATTAATTGGACAACTCTTGTTATTCTAATCACCTTGAAAATTTGAGACACAAATGGATTTTCAACATAAATGATAAAACTTGAAATCACCATCATTAAGTTTAATAACTTGCCTGAGTCCAGAAGATATGATTTCCGATCTCTAAACAGATCATTCGCCAACATTTCAATCACGACTTCAAGTAAAAAAAAGCAATTACACAAAAACTCGATATAAAATAGATTTTGGTTTCTTTCTTGAAGTTCCTCGCTGTTCAAGTAAATACGATAGGAAAAATCGTAGCAACAATATACCAGAACATTGGTAATTGTAAAGACAATTATGGAAATGTGATAAACCCTTTTTAAATGTTACTAAATTTAGATTAATTTTTTTCTTAACTTTGAAATAATCATAAAATGCAAAAGGCTTTGAAATCGAGAAATTTTTCCCTAATTTATTTAAATATATAATAAGTATAGATTATATTCATTACCTTCTTCTGAACACCATCGTTTTTTCTTTGAATTTTATTTAAATAATTTATGAGCATAGTTTCTTTTTTATCAAGGTCTCGTTGAAGGTTTTTTAACTAGATAATAAACTATAAATTTTTCATCTCAATTGAATTACTTGGTTTTTTTTCTGTTTTTTGTTAATTTGGATAATTTTTTTGACAATTTCAATAAATTTCAGTTTGAGATCATGGAATTTAGGTTCGTTTTGCAAGGGAAAGGGAGAAATGCGATGAATAGTTTTTTCATCTACATCTTGAAAATCTAGGTTTGAAGAAAGATTTGATTTATCGTTGGGATCGGTTTCGGTTATTGGTCTCAATTTTAGTTTTAACTCAAGTTTTGTTGTCTCATGGATCATTTTGAAATTTTCAAGGACATTTGAGTTGCCGCAATTCATTCTTGGTCTTTTTTGGTTTATTAGAAGAAAATAAAAATCTAAAAAAAAAAGAAAAATATTACAGTATTTTATTAGGCTTTGTTCTTTATTAAGGAATTCTTATAGAAAAAAATAAAACATTTTGCTATATTCGATTAAATATTGCCAAGTTTTTAAAAAAAAATTTGAATTAAAACAATCAAAATATATCCATATAAATATTAAATTCCAATTTAAAACCATAATTTCAAACAAAATGTCGTCTATGACTTATTTCCCAGATCTCTACATTTTTTCCTTTTTGATCCTGATAATTTATACAATAGCAGCAGCGGCTTTTGAGCACTACAAAGTTTTTTTTTTCTTTTTTCTTTTTCTAACAAACAATCTAATTTTTTCTAAAAATCAGATTCATTTTCTTCATGAAAGCGGGATAGCTATAATACTCGGAGTGATCGTAGGTGTGATATTTTACTTTGTGAATCATGGCCAATATAATTTAACTTTTGATGAAAGTGCTTTTTTTTATTTCCTGTTGCCTCCTATAATTTTTGCTGCGGGGTATAATCTCAAGCGAAGGAACTTTTTTAAAAATTTCCCCTACATTTTCATTTTCGGAATTTTGGGCACTATTGTGACTTTCCTCGTGATTCTCTTTTTGACATATGCTGTGAGTGAATCAAATTGGATCTACATCCAATCAAGTCCTGACCCCAAGCGCAACAAATCAATAATTAATTTATCAATGAGCGATTGTCTCTATTTCGCAGCGACCACATGTGCCACTGACACAGTAGCTTCCTTAACAATTTTAAAGCCTCGCAAATACCCCAAATTGTTTAGTGTGATTTTTGGAGAAAGCACATTAAATGATGCTGTTGCCATTATTTTGTTTCAAGCCATAAATATGATGTCTCAAGGTTCGGAAATCAATGTAGATGGAGGAGTGATTGGAACAATTATTGGGAATTTCTTCAAAATTGCAATTTTGAGCATTTTGATAGGTTTGGGTTGTGGGTTGCTTTGCTCGCTTTTACTCAAATACGCACATTTCTTAAAATCATCTGTGATTTTTGAAATTTCCATAATTTTCTTCTTTGGATATTTATCATATGTGATTTGCCAAAACATTGAACTGTCTGGAATTCTGTCATTGTTGATATGCGGGATAGTTATGGCACATTATGCATTTTACAATATAAGCATAACCTCAAAATTGGCCACAGGGTACTTTTAATTTTTAAATTTGATTAATCCAATAACATATAAAATAGTATAACTTTTCAAACGATATCTCATGCTGTTGAAGGATTTTTATTCATTTACATTGGGTTAGTTTGCGTTTTTAAGAACTCAGAATGGTCCATTGGTCTCATCATAGCAGAGTTTTTCGTTTTATTCATTGCCAGAATCGCTAACGTCTTTACAGTGGCCTTAATATTTAGGTTTTATTTTTTGTTTAATTTCTTCACATTATTTATTTTCATTAGTTTGATTTATAAAATCATTGGAATTAAATGGGACCTCGATATTTTTGAACTGATGATCTTGATATTTGCAGGAACAATTCGAGGTGCTGTCGCGTTTGCCTTAGTTCTTATAATGACAGGTGAAAACGCTTCCTTGCTTCAAGTGACAACATATATAAACCTCATGGTCTCAACAATTTTTATGGGGGCTGCAATGCCACATTTACTTAAAATAATCCTTTCTGCTAGAGACCGAATGTATCCAGAACGTGCTTTAAGTAACCAAAACGAGATTTCTGAACTCCAAAATCAAGATCGAACTCAAAGTCTTCTGCCTAATAAACACAAAAAATCAACTCGAAAAAGTAATATTTTGCATGCCAAATGGAGAAGGCTTGATGATGAATATCTCAAGCCTTTTTTCATTTATAATTACCATGAGGTCAAAGCAGAGATTGACTATCAACATAGACTTTCAATAAATGAAATTTATAGGGTCGAGTTCAATAACAATGCAATGGATTATAGGAACCCTCTTCCTTATTCTATAAAGGAAATAGATATTTCGCAAATAATATCGAAAGAAGCAAAAGAAGGAGTCACAAGGAAAAATAAAACCTATGGACATGTTAATGATCTGGATCTTTCCATTGAACAAAAAAGGCAACGTTTGAGGAAAAGCGATGGAGATCTAGAATATCAGCTTTATCAAAATAGAAATCGAGCATTTGAAGAAATGGAAATTAATAATCAGGAAAATGAAAGCTTGAGTAGTCCCAGGAAGGAGGATGAGAATCGCGAAGAATATTTGAGAAAACAGTATTACAGGGAAAAAATAAAAAATGAAAGAGTTATGAAAAACAAAAAGAAAAAATCAAAAAAAAGTGCTCATACTCATAGCAGAAGAGGTGAAGACAGTAGTATCAATAAAGGAGATGGGAATAGTGAAGATGGACTATCGAATGAAGAACCAGAAGAAAAAAAAGACAACAAGAACTAAGGGAAATGCAAAAATTAAGAAATAAAAGCTAAATTCAATTAATGACTTTTTTTTAATATTAAAAAGTTAAAATCTGTTTTTTAGGTTTTTTTTGGCAAAAAAAAAATAAAGAAATAAGTTGTTTTACTTGAGTTCCCATCAAGCAAATAAAACAAATTTATATTAAGCATGGACAATAGAAATATTGAAATTAATTTGAAAAAATACTATAGAAAAATACTTTTTTTATTTTGTTTTAAAAAAAATTGTTTATTGATTTTTCAGAAAATTATCGAAAAAAAAATCCACTTTCTATTAAAGTTTAGCTTAATTGTAGCCTTCTTCTTCTCCTTCTCCTTCGGCAGTTTCAATACCGACTTCTTCGTAATCCTTCTCCAAGGCAGCCAAATCTTCTCTGGCTTCAGAGAACTCTCCTTCTTCCATACCTTCTCCGACATACCAATGGACAAAAGCTCTCTTGGCATACATAAGATCGAACTTGTGATCCAATCTGGAGAAGACTTCAGCAATGGCAGTTGAGTTGGAAATCATACAGACAGCTCTCATGACCTTGGCCAAATCACCACCAGGGACAACAGTTGGAGGTTGGTAGTTGATTCCGACCTTGAATCCAGTTGGGCACCAATCAACAAATTGGATGGTTCTCTTGGTCTTGATTGTTGCAATGGCAGCATTGACATCCTTTGGCACAACATCACCTCTGTACAACATAGAGCATGCCATATATTTACCATGTCTTGGGTCGCACTTCGCCATCATTGAAGCTGGTTCGAAAGATGAGTTGGTGATTTCAGCAACAGACAATTGTTCGTGGTAGGCTTTCTCAGCTGAAATAATTGGAGCATAAGAGGACAACATGAAATGGATTCTTGGGTATGGGACCAAGTTCGTTTGGAATTCGGTGACATCAACATTCAAGGCACCATCGAATCTCAAGGATGCAGTCAAAGAGGAAATGACTTGAGCAATAAGTCTGTTCAAATTGGTATAGGTTGGTCTCTCAATGTCTAGTTGTCTTCTGCAGATATCATAGATGGCTTCATTGTCCAACATGACAGCAACATCAGTGTGTTCCAAAAGGGAGTGAGTAGACAAGATGGAGTTGTATGGCTCAACAACAGCAGTGGAGACTTGAGGAGATGGGTACACAGTATAGCCCAATTTTGATTTCTTGCCATAATCGACAGACAATCTCTCAGAAGTCAGAAAACTCGTCATTCAAGATCAAGGAAATTTAAGCTCCGCAAACACAAATGCAAATCCAATGAATCTACAAATTCAAAACCTAGAAAATGTTATTAAGGATGCTTTGAAACAATTACA
>Ga0302186_10003887_pt1 | contig 10707 bp, 9 predicted proteins | sample II_Bog_E1_2_FD_198782 | JGI IMG/M metagenome (GOLD analysis project Ga0302186, IMG submission 198782) | Peat permafrost microbial communities from Stordalen Mire near Abisko, Sweden - II_Bog_E1_1 | ecosystem: Environmental > Terrestrial > Soil > Wetlands > Peat | place: Sweden: Abisko, Stordalen...
GGAAAAAATTGAGAAATTTTCAAAAAATTTTAAAATTCCAACAATAACTTGAAAATTAAATTTCCAAATTCTTAAATAATTTTTTGTTTATTTGTTTAGTCAACGATAAATGCTTCTAAAGAATACCAAGCTTCGTCATTTTTCTTCTCAAACTCTTGACCTCAATAGTCCCCTTGAATGTTCGACCTTTCTTAGCCAAAAGAAAAACTCATCAATCTCAAATAAAGCCAATATTTTTGAGTCTTCAGCGACTACGGTTTCCATAAAATCGAAATCTGAAGCTTCGCGCAAATCTAAGGAAAATCCATCGATTCTAAGTCTTGATCATAAATCAATTGGGGCTTTGAATTTTCAGGATATCCAGCAAAATTTACAAATCCTCGTTCTGAATGAATGTAAATTAAAGGAACTCCCTCATGATTTCAGCAATTTCCCCAACCTCAAACAGTTATCGTTGGATGTTAACTATTTAACAAAAATCCCATCATTTCTTTTGGAAAAATTGGCCTTGGAAAACTTCAGCGTCAAGAGGAATTTATTAGAAATAATGCCGGAGAAATATTATAAATGGTCAGAATCTTTATTCAGTTTGGATGTTTCATATAATCAAATAGATAGATTAGATAATAATTTGTCTGAAATGAAAAACTTGAGACGGCTCATAATAAACAATAACAATTTCATCAAAATCCCCACATCTATTTATTCGATAGTTTTCCTAGATGAATTAGCATTGGATTGGTTTAAATATACTTTTCCACCACTTCCTTCTAAAATTTCTGGTGAAAATCTAAGGAATTTTCTGCGATTTTGCGAGTACCTCTCTTCAAAATCCAAGCATGTCTTTACATTTCTTGATCTGATTGAAACCTTTTCCACTAAACCAATAGATTTTATGAAATCTTTCTCTAAGAAAAGGAATATGATACATAGAGCAGCTTTTGATAACGATATTGGAGTGCTTCGATCTTTGATAACTTTGCTTCCGAACCAATTAAATGAAATTGATAGTGAAAATTATAGCGCCTTATTTCTATCAATATTAGAAGAAAACTACAATTCCACCAAAATATTATTATATTCAGGAGCTGATCCTTCTATTGGTGTTGGAATGCTCGGTAGTTGTGTTCATTTAGCTGTGGTCAAAAAGGAGGTGTTTCTACTTCAAGACCTATTGAGAAAAGGAGGGGACCCAAATTCCACTGACCAACAAGGAAACACCCCTTTACATTTATTATTTTCAACATTTTCCAATAATGTTCAAAAAGCTGAGAAGATGGCGAAAATTTTGATGGAGTTCAACTCGAACACCCATATAAAGAATAAAGAAATGTGGAATTGTCTGCATTTGGCAGTGAAGCTTGAACAAGTTGAGGCGTTGAAATGGGTGATCAATTATAATAACAATGAAAGGAAGGATTTCGATTTGGATGAAGTTGGAGGAGAAGTCAATATGACGTTAATGCATTTGGCTGGTTATCAAGGCAGTAGAGAAATGGTGAAATTGCTATTAGATTATGGATGTGATTATTTCCTAAGTGATAGTTTAAACAGACTTCCGAAGAATTTATGCGTTAGTGACCAATTGTTGCTAAAAATGATAAAATGCAAGGAAAAAAAAGATATCTTGAAAAATGTCATAAGAAAAACTTCTTCTTCTAATAATAACCAGAAAAAAAAACTAACAATAAATATTGATGAAAGTGATGGTAATGACGAATTCCATAATAAGATTAATCTGCCCTCAGCGAAAAGCCTTAGCAATACCTTTTTTTTCAGCTGCAAATCTAAATACTTCGCAAACCAAAACAAAGCTCATGCTCAAGTTTTCGAAGAAAATGATAAAAATGATGAGAATCTCGCTGTGGATGTAGATGAATCCACAGATAACAAAAGACATAAAACTATTAGAGTTATTTTAAAGAGCCCCAACAATATAGAGAAAATCGAACAATATCAAAACGCGAGGATGTCTTATTTTAGGAAATCGTGTGGGAACTCGATAAATTTATTCAAATCCAATAATTCCAAACCAGAGAGAAATCTGTCATTAAAATCTTTTTCTTTTCAAAATTTGGAGAGCATGATCACGATTTTGATCCAAACTAATGAAAGATTAAAAACAGAGCTGAACAAATGCATAGAATTTAAAAAAGAAGATGATATTTTTTTCTCTTTGAACATCTTAATGAATCTACAACAAAAGGAAGTCTCCTTATTAAAAGGCCTGAGCTCAGAAGTAAATTTGTTGGACACTTTATTCAAGGAAGACAAGAAAAAATGGGGCGAAAATTCAAAGGAATTTGAAATAATTAAGAACTCATTAAATAAAAAAGGATTGGTTCATGTTGATTGCAACACGTTTTTATTAAATAATTTATGGGTAAATTTGATGAAAAATGAAAATAGTGAGAACTTGAGGATTTGCTTAATGATTTTAAAGAATGTGGCTAATTTTATTGGCATTTCTGGCCTCAAATATTCGCTGAGGCAATTCCTCCAAAAGAATGATCATAGCCAAATGAACTTTAATAAACTAGTTGTTTATGAATTGTTTAATTTAATAATTTTCTAACTAAAAATTTGAAAAAGAGTAAAATGTCAAATTTAATTTTTGTTTGGAAAAAGCATTCTAAATTTCAAATTTATTCAAAAATCTAATTAAAATCCACTCAAATTTTAGTCTATAATTTATTTAAAATGAGGAATTTTATAAACTTGAAAATTTAATATTTTTCTTAACATGAGAAAATTAGGAAATAAAGCAATTTGTTTTGTTTTTTTTGTTTTTTCTTACTTTTGGTAAAAATGTGTTCATATTTCAATTAAATAATGCTTCCTTGAACTTGATGAAATGGACCTAACAAATTCCATTTGCCAAATGAGTCCTTTACTTTGAAAAGGAATGTTGTCAGAACTTTCCCATTGCGATGATGAAATTGAAGCAATCCAGTATTTTCATCAAGTGACCATGCGTCTTCATTTTCGTTTTTATAAGTTTCTATTTTTCCGTTCTTATTAAAAGTCATTTCCCCCAAAAAACCATTATCATTATAAAATTTCCATTTTGATGAAACAAGCCTCTCTTTTGAGAATTCATCATCATCGTCAGAGCGAACGCCATTTATAATTTCTTTTTGAAATAATTATAAAATTTTGTTGAGTTATGTAATTTAGAAAAATACTTCCATTTTTATCCATTCTTTTCAGCCAGATTATACATTGGTTGGCAGATGTCATAAACTCTTTGACCAAAAATGCTTGTTCTGCTTCATATTGAATTGGGGCATCCATATAGACAAACTGAAACTCTTTATTTTTATCTTCCATTTTTAAAGCTGCTCTTAATTCGGCCAAGCTTTTATTTGAAGGGAATTTGAGAACAGATGGTGCCCCATCCACATAAACTTTTATTGGAATAATGTCTGATTCTTTCCGTATTCCATAACTATGATTTGAATTTTTTAATTTTTTTGAAAGAATTTTTTTTGAATTATTTTTCTTTTTCAGAAAATAAAAATTGATGTTTTCATATTAAAATCTAGCATCAAAGCCAAAGAAATATCTCAAAGCCACAATAATTCAAAAACTCTCTCCTTTCTTAAACTCCACTACCAATCAATTCAAACATAGCCAAAACATTTTTGAAAACCTGTCAAATTTAAGGGTTGTCTTCAAAAATGGGAACTCTTTATAATTTTTCTATTTTTTTCCAATTTTTCGAGTTTTCTTTTTTTTCTCAAATATAAAAATATTTTACTTCCTCAAACTTATTACAATTTTTTCTTTTCAAAAAAAAATCTTCTTATTCAATGGTATATATATTTTTTTTTATATCCCTCCCTACTAAAATTTCTTCTCTTAGGATTTCGCTAGTGAAATCATTAAGATCGAAGAGATTGTGAACAACGATCATCTCTCTATTATTGAGAAAGAGAAGTCAATCTGTATGATCACAAGTGTCGTGCAAAAGACTAGAGAAAGTTCCTCTTTTTTTACAATTTTTTCTGTAGTGAACACCACAATCGGTTCAGGTTGTTTGGTTCTTCCGGTTATATTTAACGATTGTGGAGTTATTACCTGTCTGATAATTTTATTTGTGGTGGCAGTGATTTCAGTCAAGACCTGCGAATTGGTGGTGATGCATGTGAAGGAAAGTGAAGAGGATCTGCCGATTCTCATTCAAAGACTTTTGGGCAAGAAATGGTCATATGCTTATTGTTTGAGTTCGAGTTTTATGTTGTTTTTAGTTGTCATTATATATTATCTCTTATTGACCAATCTGATTTATCTGATAATTTCATTTATAATCCTCCGTTCTGGAAGTGAGAATTTTGCTTCAAGCGATAATATGGATTGGTCGAGGTTTTCCTTTCAATATGCTAGTATCATAACTTTGATCCTTACGTTTCTGCTATTGAACTTAAGAAAAATCGCATTCTTAGTAAAATTAGGACATTATGGAGTCATTTGTCTTTATATCTATACAATTTTCATCATATATTTAGCCGCTGCTAATTTAGCTGATGGAACCTATTATGCTCATACCAATGATATAAAATTAGTGACAGGAGATATAGGCAATTTAGCAGGGACCTTTGCCCTCGCCTTTAATATTCATAATTGTGTGATCCCCATAATGAAGCAAAACAAATTCCAAGAAAACAATGTGAGAGACATTAAAATTGCATTTTCAATAAGTACCTGTGTTTATGTGATAATCGGAGTGTTCGGAATGATAGGTGTTGTGGGTAAATCCGGAGGACAGATTAATACGGTGATGGATTATTTCACCAAAGATGACCCATTAGCATTTTGCATAGAAGTGGTTTTCTCATTACATTTGTGCACCTCATTACCAATTTTAGCGTATTTATCTAGAACACAATTCATGCAATTGTTTTATAATTACGACAAAATACCAACATCTTGGTCCTTCTTATTTAATGTGATCACAGCTGTTGTTTGTGTGATATTTGGTATCTTCAATGTGTCACCAACTGTTGTTATATCAATTACTGGAGCTGTTGTTGGGTTTCTGTTGATCTATATAATCCCGATTTTTTTACATATGAAATGTTTATATTTCAGGAAGAAAAAAGGAAATGATTTTATGAAACCCATATTGGAAGTTGCAATTGATGAGAAAAACGAACTTAGAATGGAAATTGAAAGCAAACCTATGTCTTTGTCACAAATGGAAAAGCCTTTGTTGAATAACACTAGTGCATGTGAACATCCTGTGAATCTCAGCATTCCGTTTTGGGTGAGAGCAATTTTATATTCGATAGCTTTGGCTATTGGTTTTGCCTTTCTAATAATACAAATTGTGTATTTTGTCTTGGCATATCAATAGAAGAAGATACTAATTAAGGAAAATTCAGAATTAACGAATTTAAATTAAAAAAATTGAGAGAATTTCAAGGTTTTATTAATTAATATTGAAAAATCTATCAATTTTGAAAATGAATGAAAAAAAAAAAACACAAAAATTGTTTTTTTTTTAAATGTTTTTCTAGGAACCAAAATAAATTAAAACCTCTTCAAAACAAAAGCCAAATAAAAATATTCATCTTTTTATAAAATGCTTTTGCCTGACACTATCTCATTGAATTCCGTGATTTTCTATCACATTCCTCTTTGCTTAAACTTCTTCTCGCTCTGTTTATCCTTTCTAATGCTAATCACATTCATGCGTTACAAGCGTCTAAGGATTAATTCGGGAAACCTGATACTTTCTATATTATCCTTAGAGTTTCTATTTTCTGCTTTTCTTTTCGCCAATTTTTTTTACGCTGAACAATCCGACTTCCAATATTTCGAGGAAATGGGTTTCGTTTTTTCGCCTGAAATTTTGCCTTTCGCGATCGTGAAGCGTGATGGATTGGTTTGTCAGATTTTGGGGGGATGTTTCATTTTCCTAATCTATATTTTATTTTGTATGAACTCATGTTTGACACATAATCTATATACATGTGTTAAATATAAAGGCATTCAGGATTTGAAATGGCGATTTACGAGATATTTGATTTTTAGTATAATAATATCTTCCGCGATATGTCTTTACGCGATTTTTAAGAAGCATATTGGAGGTGGAGAACTGGGATATTGCGGGATAAAGGAAAATAGTGAATTAGAGATAATAATATTCATTTCTTTGGTGCTAATTTTCACTTTCAACATATATGTGGCCGTTTATGTGTTGATTCATAAGGAAAATCTCATGAAAAGCTTGAAATTGGAAAATAGCAAACGATTAAGAGATCATCCATTGGAAAAAAGCGTCAGAGGCAGTGACACCAACATTAACAATAAGCCAAAAAACCAGCCATTATCTGCTTTTGGAATAGAAAATCTGAGGAATTCAAATAATAAAAAAAAATCTTCTGAAAAGGACATTAAAGACACTAATGACTTCAAAGAAGCTCATATTAAAGACCTTAAAGACCTTAAAGACCTTAAAGACCTTAATGACATTAAAGACCTTAAAGACCTTAAAGACCTTAATGACATTAAAGACATTAAAGATCTTAAAGACATTAAAGACCTTAAAGACATTAAAGACCTTAAAGACATTAAAGAACTTAAAGAACTTAATGACCTTAAAGAGATAAAAGAAACAGAAGTCCCTTTAGAGACTAAATCTGATGATTATAAATATAGCGATTCTCACCTGGAAACATCTCAAAACATGCAATTCGCCATATCAAACTTAGAGGTCTTCATCAAGATCAATCTGTCTTATATATTGGTTTTCATGTTGAATTGGCTTCCAATAGGCATTCTCAGCATTTGGAGTTTCTGGTGTGTGTTTGCCTCGAAATGCGTTTCGACAGAATCTGAAGATGTCTTAAGAATAATGGGATTATATATAATGTGTTCCAATGCCATTTTCCTGTTTCTGATTAGAATCAAAGAAACCCATGTAAAGAAGAAATTGACTAAATTGTTGTTTTCTAGAAAAAAAAACAAGAAAAAAAACGAAAACGACATCAAAAGCAAATTGATCAAACATGCCATCAAAAACGAAAAAAACATTAATAATACAGAGTTATCTCGTTTTGATTCGAATTTTTCCTTCCAAATGATGATGAAAAGTGCCCAAAAAGTCGTAAGTCCATACCATGATAATGATAATAAGGAGTTCCCAAGCCATTTCGAGACCAGGGCTGTAACAATGCAAACGTTTCATACGATAAATAGCAAGGAACTATATAATTATTCAGAGGAAAGGGCTGAGATAATGACTGAATTAATGAAGATTTTCCTTTTATTGCCTTATTTATTGGAAAAACTAGATAAATTACTACCAGAAAGCCAATTTTCAGAGGTTCTGATCACATCCTCTGATATAAATGTGCCTCAAATGCCATTAGAAACTAAGATTTCTCATAATAAAAACCCAAAGAAATCGCTTTTGAAGGCATTTTCATTAGACGATCCAAGAGAAGAAAAACCAGATAAAACCTCAGGACAGAAGAACGACGACCCAAAGAATTTTAAGAAAAGTTCCTTTAAAGATTTCAAAACCTCGACTGTTATGATAAAAGAGTTAGACTCTAAGCTAGGATCCTTTAAAACTCCCAAAGGCTCGTTAAAAGACCCCACATTTAAGAAATCGATGTTCAAACACCCCCCCTGGACTGATTATTTGTATAACAAGTATTATTTAGAAGAAGTGGAAATAGCAGACCTTATGAAGGATTCATTGGATTTGATGAGCAAGTTCAAGTTAACAAAGGAGAAAATCACCTGTGTGGCTTATAACAAGGAATATTTCGATTGGATGTGCGATTTTTCCAATGTAGATAAGGAAGAAATCAAAAAAGCCTTTAGTTTATTAGAAAACTATGAGAACCTGAAAAAAGTCTCTGAAATGAAAATGGATTTAGAGATAAAGACTGAAGATTCACGTTATTTCCTCAAAATTATACATAAAGATGTTAAGAAGTTCTTAGTGGAAAAATACTTCAAAGGCTATCATCTTTATATCCATCAACAGAAAAAGAGCTTTCTCCCGAAGATCCTGGGTCTTTTTTCCCTTCAATTTCATGCGAATAATGCCAATATTTCTTTCATTTTATATGAGAATCCATTCATTCGAAGCAGGTCCATCCAAGAAAAAACTGACATTTTAGGGTATTTGAGAGTTAACCCTTTAGAAATCAAGAAACGATTCATTTTCAATGAGGAGAAAATCGCAGAACATTACCATAGATCATATAGTTTCACAGTAAAAGAAGATGATTTGAAGCTGAAGAAAGAGGAAAAGAATAGGATGTTAGGTCTTTTGAAGAATGATCTGGACTTTTTGGCTACTTTGCAAGCAGTGAAATATAGCTTTGTTATGTTTTTTTATAAGTTTAATGATAAGGTGATATTACAATCATTGGATTCTGATCAGAAGGAAGATATCCTAGAAGGGAAGAAACATGTGATTTCAGCTGTGCACATTGCTCAAGAGGAGAAAAATCATGAGGATTTTGGGTTAAGGAATGGCATTGGATATTGTGTTGCCACTTTTTATGATATGTTTAGGTTTTTGAAGGGACAGAATAAGAAGAAGATGAAAAGCATGGAGAAATCAGAGGAAATTTCACAATCTATGTTTTCGACGCAGAATTCAGAATTATATGGACATTCACTTTATGACTTAGTCCAAGAATTATAAACAAGAATTATTAAAATTAAGAAAAATCAAAGTTTTTTTTTTTAATTAAAAAAAGCCAAATAAATTTTCTGAGAAATTCTTTATGTTAATAATGTTTTCATCGTTGATTTAATAAAAAAATTTAATAACTCAAATAAATTTTCTGAGAGATTCATTATGCCATTAATATTTCATCATTATAAATTTTATAAAAAATCATAAAATATCTTATTAATTCATGAATTCAATAAGTCAACTTTCTGCAGTGGCCCCTTTCTCCTTTAAAATCAAAAAATTAGGCCCTCAACTCAAAATTTCTGATCTAATTCCAGAAAAACTCAAACCAAAAATTGTCATTTACAATCGACAAACAGAAGCCTGCCAAGCCAAATTAAGTGACGTAAAAAACAAGACGATCATCGATGAAAATTCAACTATAAGAGAAGGCAGGACAAACTATGACAAGCATGCACAAATATCACATGATCAAGGCCTCACACATAGATTATTTGAGAAGAATGCCCGTTCTGCCTCTCCTCATCAGCAAGAAAAATCAAGGGAAGATCAATCAAAAAATGAAAAAATAAAAAAGCCGCGAAATACAAATCAAGCCAAAAGAATTAGATTATTCGAAAGATATAAAGATTTGGAGGAAATATGGAACAAAAATGCCAATTTTGACATAGACACGATTGATCTTTGTCTAGAAATCATTTACTGTCTTCATGAGTACTCAACAAAAAAAAAACTTTTTATTTTAGCGAATTAATTCAAATTAATTCTAAATTAGTAAAATAGTAAAATATTTTAATTAAGAATCTCGTTTTCAAAGGAATTTGGAATCCACGTTGAAATATTACTCTCTGTGCTTCAAAAATTCATATTTTTCCAAGACGAGGCAATTCAAAAAAAAATCAATGCATCATTTGGTAAATCTGTGGCGATTTCAGGTGAAACCTGGAAAAAACTAGTGGAAAATTTATGTTCATTTGCCTTGGATTTCAAAAGATCTTCCGAAGAAAAAACCAAAGTCTTTTTCTCTGAAAATTTGAAACTGAAAGAAAATCTGGAGTTGATGAAAAAGGAAAAATCAAAAGTCGAGTCTGACTTAATGTCACTTGAAAAGTCTTTAAAAGAAATTCATGAGAGAGAGCTAAAAAATTATGAGGAAAAGGTATGTTTCTTAAAACATTATTGTTTTATATATTAAAAATAGTTCAAACAAAACAAATTATATTTGCAAAAAACGCTAAATGAAAGCTTAAAGCTGAAAAACCAGTTCAAGAAGGAAAAAGAGATGCTTTTTTTTGAAAAAGAGAAATTAGAACAATTTTTAAAGCAATAATTATCAAATTTGAGTCAACAGTTTGAGGAGATAAAAAATGTATTATTGAAATCAATTTTTCTTACTAAATTTTTTTACTAAAGAATACAAATGAAAAAGATAAAGAAATATCCGATCAAGATACAGCCATTTCAGACTTTCACACAATGGAAAAGACCTTAAATGATTTCAAAGAAAAAATTTCAACTTATGAAACTCAAATTTTCGAATTAACCAAAGAAAATCAAATAATAAAAAAATTAATAATCACTAATGTTAATGGGGAATGGATGAATAATCATGATAAAACTGGTCCTGTGTTCAATCTATCTAAAGAATTATTGGAGCCTAAATCAGATCAATCGATTTTTCAAAACCCAAGATGTTCTTTAAGGAAAATCATCAAAATCCAATCAAAAAGAAATCTGAAAAGATATGAATCTCCGTAATTTAATTGGCGTTGGGTTGTTTTGATGCATGGTTTTTTCTAGCTTATACTTTATTGTTTCTATCATTTTTTATTTGCTAAGTAATAAGAGAAAGTACTTGGATCTTAAAATCCCCTTAAAAGTATTTAAAAAAATAAAATGATATCTATTAAAAATGATAAAAATGATTTGGATGTTTTATTTTCAAAAAAATTATTTGAAATCATTTAAAAAATTTGGAAAACATAATAAAATTTTGTTTTTAAAGAAATTATGTTTTTCTTTAATTAAAAAATAAAAATAAG
>Ga0302186_10003889_pt1 | contig 10701 bp, 12 predicted proteins | sample II_Bog_E1_2_FD_198782 | JGI IMG/M metagenome (GOLD analysis project Ga0302186, IMG submission 198782) | Peat permafrost microbial communities from Stordalen Mire near Abisko, Sweden - II_Bog_E1_1 | ecosystem: Environmental > Terrestrial > Soil > Wetlands > Peat | place: Sweden: Abisko...
GGAACTCTGAATCAATTTTTTAAAATTTGGATTATAATTTTTTTTTATGAAATTAAGTTATATTTTCAAAATTTAAATTTTTGTCTGAATCTTAAAAGAGCAGATGTAATTTATGTTTTATATATAGAAAAAAAAAAAAAATTGAAATTTTCTGAATTTTTTAATTTCTTCCTCGAAAGACAAATTTGGAATAAAATTTTATTATAAATATTTTTTAACAGAAAAAAATTATAATCCCAACATTCAATAAATTTTATTTGCGTAAACTATCTAGAAATGAAATTCATTAGCCTTGCCCTCCTATTCTTCTTCTTGTCAACTCTTTGTTATTCAATAGCAGACACAGACACTGCACATTATTGCACTCCCGAAGAGAGAGGTCCTCATCCTTGCCCTCTCTATTATATGGATATGTGCGCTTGGTATTATCAACAATATTGCACTGGAGTCACAATTGGAGGAACTTGCGCTGAAAACGCTGGAAACTCATGCTTCGCTTGCTCCGATTCAAAAGTCGAGAAGGTCACCATGGGAAAATGTCCAGAATAATAGAATAATTAAGGAATTTTTCCATTAATTAAATTAAAAACTTTTAAGTTCAAGTTCATCTTTTTTTTAAGAAAGAAAATTTTAAGTAAAATATTTTAGAGGATAAAAAAACCTTAATATTTTTTGTAATTTTCTTAATTTCGTTTCTCAAAAGACAAAAGCTTCAGGAATTTTTTCCGAACGAATTTTAATGAAAATATTATTTTTTTTTTTTGCTCTAAAAAATGTTTAATGTTCAAAAATTTCCTCAAGACGGAGGATTAAAGTTTTCATATTTTTCAATTTTTTGCGATTTTCATTATCGCTGATATAGGTTTTGAATTTTTTATAAAAGAGATCATTCGAATCATGGGCTTGCTTATTGATAAGTTCAAAGGAATTGTAAAACTCTTCAATTTCCTCTATTATCTTTGAAATTCGATCATACTTCTCTTTTCCAATATAATATAGGCAAAACTTCTTTCCCAAAAACAAACAATTTTTAATTTCTTTATCAAAAATTTTATATTAATCTCTATACGAAAGAAAATTACCATTGATTGCATCAACAAACCAAAAGAAATCAATAATTTGATCATTCTCATTTTCATCCGTCTCTTTCAATTTATAATGTTTTTCATCGAAATAATCTTTTATTTTTCCTAAGTCTTCTTCTTGACGTGTTTTTTCCTGAATGAATTGAGGAAATTCTTTCTCCAAAACTTCTAATTCATTTAAAAATGTTTGTGCCTTGCTTCGAGTTTCTCCTTTATATGTATTTTTCACACAAGGATGGTTTTCATGCCCGCTGTAGCCCCATTTCCATTCCTTCATACACAACTCACAAAAACTATATGCACATTTGGAACAAAAGACTCTCTTAGATGTGGTTTCTTGAAATGCAAATTCGCATTTTGGACAATTTATTAATTTCAGATCAGGTGCTTTGAGACTTTTTAAACTTTGAAAACCAGAGGTAATCCACATTTTTAAGATCGAACAGGAAATTGGAAAATGTGAAAGTTCCAAACACTTTTTAAAGAAAGAATACAATTTTGAATTTTTAAAGAAATTTACTTCAGAGCAAATATTGTGTCCTTGAGGACACACAATGATGGTCCCTTCTAAGTCAGCAGATGATATTGAAAAGGAGCATTTGCAACTTTTTTGAGGACAACTAAATAAAGTTCCTTTGTTTAAATTATCTGCCATTTTCTTATTTATAAATGGAAATAAAGATGATTTGAAGAGAGCAGAGTCATAATTTTTGGATTTTGTTGGAGATTCATGTTGTTCATGATGTTTGCTTTTCGTTTTGCCTTTTTTGCTTTCTTTGGAATTTTTATTATAGTTTTTTGCGAAGTCCATCCTAAAATCAGATATTAGAAAGCAATAAATTATTATTATTAGTATTTTTTCAATATGATCAAATCTGATTTTGGACTAAATTTAAATTTTTTTTCTTATTTAAACTAAAATTAAAATCATTTATTTTAAAGTTTTTGCAATATAAGATTGTAAATTTTTGATTTTATAATTTCAAAATTAAAATTTCAATATTTTTAAAACATGTCTTCAGTCAAAAAAGTTTGTTTTTTTCTGACTTATCATACAATTCATTTTGCAAATAATTAGAAAAAAGGGAAAAAGAAAAAACAAGAGATCAATGAGGAAGGGGTGATGGCTGGCTCATACAGCTCACTGAATTCGTCGAAAGTCAATAAAATATTTGAAAAATTATATAAATTACATCAATTTTTAGGGATCAAAACAAAAAAAAAAAGCGGGGGAGAAAACTAATTACAATGATGAAAAATACAAAGAAAAAATCGACTACTTTTTCAAACTTTACAAAAACAAAAATGATATGCTCAATATTCCAGAAGTCCTTTCAAAATTAGATCTCTTAGGTGATTTTTTATGTTGCATGTTTTTTAACAATTAAAAAATGAAAGAAATACCGGGATGCATGCTTCTGAAAAATAAGCTAGAAAAAAAAAAAGACGCTAATTTGAAAAATAAAAAACCTCCGGAAATAGACATTCGTGAATTTCGAAGCTTATTTAATTTTGACATTTTTGACGTTTAAAAAAAAAGAAGCAACTTAAATTAAAATTTTTTTTTTTTCTTTGTTTAGGATATGGACTACAATTATATTTTTGAGAAAATAGGTTTCCAAGATTTTGATATACGGTATATTTCATACAACGATATATTAGCTGTGAACGAGGAACAGTGTAAAATAGTTAAAAAATTATTTTATTTTATTTTTTAACAAAAAGCAATCGGATTGAGTAAAGAAGACATGGTTTTGATGTTTAACCATACTGACATCAATAACCAACAAATTCCATTAAAGAAATTAAAGGATTTAATTATTGATTGGAGAAGAAAAGTTGAGGATGAGAATGTTGATAATATTATGGAAACTGATTAAATTTTATGTCAGACAATAATTATTTAGATCATTTAAAATAACAAAATTAACAAAAAATAATTTCTTAGTTCCAAAGTTTTATTTAGTCTGATACATTTCGAATTGGTAAATTGTGATTTCCCTATCAAAAATTTCTAATTTAACTCCAAAAATAAAATTCAATACTTCTCTAAAATCAACAGAATATTCATTATCACTATCAAAATTGAATTCAGGATTATTTTCAGGCATTTGGTTCACAATCTGTTGTTGTTCCTCACCAATATTCTGAATCATCCCTTCAACCGCAAGAACCAAAGGCAAATTTGCATTAGGCATTGGATTATTTGGTGGGTTTATAGGAACTATCACCTCATCATTTATGATTATGCTGTTATTCATATGATTATCTAAATGGGCAGCTAATTCATGACTGTTCATCTCAACTAGATCTTGAAGGTTTTGATTGGCATTTTGGTTTAAATTATCAGGCAAGGTTATTATTTCTCTGGTTTTCAATGCTTCATTATCATTATTTTCGTTGTTGAATCTGAATCTTTTAAGGAAAATATTATTATTATTCTTATTTAAAATTTGGAACCCGCAACATGAGCCATTTGATTTGGAAAACATGATATTTTGAAAGGAAATGTTGGTGCTTTCAATCTGGATAGTGAAGGTTTTAGGGTTAATTCTTTTGAGGTGGATAGGATGACGCAACAGAACCAATGTCCCAAATTTCGATTTGTTATCTTCTAAATAAAAGTTTCCGTTGCTAAAATGGATGATTGCATGAGTCCGTGAAACCGAAATATCTGAAAATCTTAAATCGCTATCATGTGCCCTCCCCTATAAATTTTTACTCAGCTTTAAAATAATATAATTTTGCAAACAATTCGGATATTTTCCTTTGTTTTCATATCAACAATATGTAAGCCTAAATAAAGAGAATTAATTAGTGATTTAAAACTTATGAAATTTATAAAAACCTTTGGGTAGATTGCTATCTCTATTGAGAATTTCAAGAACAATATAATTATATGTGGGCAGTTGAATTTCTATCGTGGGATATTTTCTACCTCCACTGGCTGTCAACACCTCTAACATAAATCATAATTAAATAATTTTCAAATTATTTTAATCGGAATACCAGGAAACACAGTTTTGCAAAGTTCACATGATAATGATTTGTAAATTATCGTGGTTGAAACACTGTTTTGTTTGATAACAGTTCTGCCTCTCAGCCATTTCTGTAAACATTGTAAATGTATAAACTTCATCGTTCCAGCACATTTGCAAGGGGTCAGAAGTGGATCATCTTCTGTATCATTTTTCTCCAAACATATCCTACACGACAAATTCTGATTGTTTAAAGCTGACGTGGCCTCCTTATTGCTGTTAATATTATTATTGTTGTTGCTGGCAATTTCTGAGCTATCTTTTTTTTTATGCAGAGCGATGAACTCATCCAATCCATCACCTTGAGTCAATATTTCTTCTTTGTGTTCCTTCGAATTTAAGTTGTCAGAAATGTTATTCCCTTTGAAGCTTTTGACTCGGAAGCGCACCCTTCCCAATTTAACATAATCTCCGATACATAATTTATATCCCTTTGACACAATATTTAAAAAAAAATTTGTTAAATATTTTACAATGGATGATTGTTGGGTCTCTTTTGGCGATTTTATGACTTGCCAGACGGAGTTATCGTCGAGTCCTAATTGATCTTTTGAAGAAACTTGAAAGGTCTTGGAATCAAGGAGATATCCTGCATTAGTGTTGGTAATTTGAAACAAAATTTTATTGGCGGGGTCTCCTTCCTTTAGAATATAAATAATTTTTTTGTTGGGTTCAAACTTCAAATGTACATATACATGTAATTTGATGGACATGTCCTCTTTGTAATAATTTAATGTCTTCTTGTTCTTCATTAAGCCACCAGAGTTTTGAACTTTGATTGTGATTTTATTAGCATTTTTTGTCTCATAATCGAAAAGTCCATGTGATTCTTTATTCCAGATATGGCAAATGAGAGACCTAAAAATTTGGAAATTAAAAGCAATAAATTTTGATAGATGAAACATCGAAAGGCTCGGACTTGAACTTTCGTTGTTTTTATTTGAAAGGAGTGGATAACAGTTCCCCATTTGTGTTTTTATTTTTTTTCAAAATTAATTAATTAGCAGATTATCAAAATTTCTGGAGAAGCCAAAGAGGAAGATGTTTTATGATTAAATAATTAAAAAGTTAAGTTTTAGCATTTTTATTGAAACTAATATATATTTTTAGTTTACTAATTTTTCATTAAATAATTTATTAAAATCAACTGTAATTTTAAACTAGCATTTTTATTTTAAACTAATATCTATTTTTAGTTTACTAAATTTTTCATTAAATGATTTATTAAAAATCAAGCTATAGCACTGTGAATTTAAACTAATATTTTAATTTGTTAGTTTTACACTTAAAAAACCCTTAAATATGGGTTGGAAATTTTATTTTCTAGAAATTTGCTCACCAAGCTTGACTAATTTTACCAAATCCTTTTTGCACACAGGACAAACGATATTTTTGGCCAGCCAAGCGTCGATACAATCCTGATGAAACCGATGCAAACATGTCAAATATCTCACCGATTCGCCATCAATAAAGTCCATTAAACAAATACTGCATTTATTCCCCTCCTCATCCAATGACTTTCCCTTTTCTTCCTGATATTTTACCAAAGGAAACAAAAAATCAATGTCCCTTGGATTAAATTTCTTATTTTTCTTCTTCTCATGATGTCTTCCCCTCATAAGAGGATCTTCCCTTCTTCTCATTAAATGCATATGATGAGGAATCTGCATGTTTCTTATTTCTCTCAATCCCCCTTCGTTAAAAATTTGGGGATGTCCCCTCATATGAGGCCCTCTTTCATGTAAAATTGGCTCAAATTCTTGAGGAATATTATGAGAACGAGGCTCTTCATGACCAATTCGCATTTGATTATTTTGATTATGTGTTGAATGACCGCGATGGGGACGGAACTCGACTCTTTGATTTTGAGGATAAGGTGAAATGTTAAAATTTGATTGATGGGATGCCATATGAACATTGAATTTGGTAAAAAGTATCTGTTTATTGCAAAATTCGCATGGAATAAACGGCTCAATGGTTTTTCTCTCCATTTGATTAAAAAATAACGGGTTGGGATGGTTTTCTTGAGGGATATTTTCCTTGTGATAACAGTGGGGGTTGTTTATGTTAGGAGCATCGTACTCGAAAATGCGCTTTTTCATTTTGAAGGGGGGTGGGATTTGGAAATTGAAATGAGGGATTGGAAAATCTTGATGCATTTGAGGAATTTGGTGGTTGATGTTTTCAGGGTTAAAAGAAAAAGGAGCAGGTCTAAGTGAGGTGTTGAAAAATAAATTTAAGAAATTAAAAAACAAACCGTTTTTCTTCTTCTTCGATGTCCATGGTGTAGCGTTTATACATTTAAAAAAAATTTATAAGTTTTTTTTTAAATTTAAATAAATATAGGGAAAATATTTTTATCATTATATATTACAAATTTATTGAATCAAAAAATGAATCATTTTGATGAATTATTTGTTGTTCCTCATTTTCATATTATTTTTCTCAATATCTTCCATGAACCAGATCAGACATAATAAAACATTATTTTCATAAATATTTTGTTTCTTAGATTGTTTCGTTATTATAAAAAATTTTAACCCCAAAAAAAATCCCATTTATAAAATGATAAAAAAATCTGGAAAATTCAAATCAAAGGCAGATAGATCCTTGGGCTTCAAATCCGTCACTTTCAACGTGGAGAAAACTCTAAACGATTCCCATTCCGTCTTAATCCAATTAAACTCACCTCATTTTTTTCCCGGTGACACCGTCTCTGGTTATGTCTATTTGAATTTTTCCGAAAATCTGCCAAGTGAATCTATCGACCTTATTGTCGCGGGTTATGAGGAAACCAATTTCACACTAACGATCCAACCTGATATAAAAGAACAACAAGGCCTACATAAACATTTCGCGAAAAAGGTCTATTTGTTAAAAAGTGAGCAGGATTATATAAAAGCAGGCGAATATGTTTTCCCATTTCAATTTGCACTTCCCCATGATATTCCAGCATCTGTTACCTATCAGGATAATTATTGCAATGCCCTGATCAAATATGAAATAAGTTTATCGATGGTATCGAACAATAAAGAAACGATGGATGATTTGTTGGCGAAGAAAATGATTTATGTTTATGAGAAAAAGAAAATTAATGATTATTCAAAAACTTTCATGGAAAAAAGGGCAGATACTTATTCCGAATCGAATATCGAAAAAATGAGTGGAAAAGAAAAATTTCTCGATTTTTATAAGACTTTTAATGAGGAAATGGAAGACAGTTCGAAAACCGAATATTATGAATTTCCAATTGTTTTTAAACCTTTTTGTTGTTTCAAGGAACAATCGTTGCTTATGAGCTTTATATTTCCAAAGTCAAATATCCTTATAAACGAGACTTTCCAAATAGTCAATAAGCTTCAGGGGGATATTTCATTGGATTTCATTAATTATGCCTTATATCGAGAAATTAAATGCGAATCAGCCGCTAATAAGTTCTATAATAATAAAACTTTGATTGAGGAACAAGAGTTCAATAAATTTCAAAACAAGGAAGAAATGTCGATAAAAGTGAACTTTTTATTTAAGGGGACATTGGATCTTAGAGTCTCAAGAATGCCAAGTTGTCATGGAATACTAATTAATTGCAATTATTATATTTTGGTAATGGTGAAATTAAAGGGACTATGTGCGAGAATTGAAACCTATAAAATTCCAATTCATGTGGCAGGGGAAGTGAATACGATCACCAGCCAGAAAATGATTGCGGAAGTTGAGAACGTGTGCCTTGACGATGAGCTCAAGAATTTTAGCCAACCTTTGCAAATTATTGTGTTAAAATAAACCATTTAAAAAATTTAAACTTTAATTTAAAGATCAAAAGAATATTATTGAATAATTATTATGATTTTCAAGAATAAAAAAAAAAAAATCAATAACTTAGAGTCTGAAACTTGTTTGAAACTTTTTTTTGTGACAAATAAAAATCTCTCCTTTACAAAGACTTTCGAAAATCTAAATAAATCTTAAAAAATTTAGTCATATTTTCATTATTTTTGTATTTATTAATTTTTATTATAACTTAATGGAGTGGGCGAGGTATGAAGTTAAAGAAATCAATGAGTAAAAAATATAATTCCTTGAGATGGAAAAAGTCTTCTTCAAACAACAAAAATTATTTGTTTGTCTGGGGAAAAAAAGGGTTATCAGCACGTGGACTTCCCAAGCGGTCCCCCACCTTAGTACTAACCACGCCTTAAGCCGCTTAACTTCGGAGTTCGAGTGGGATCCGGTGCTTTAGGCTTAGTATGGCCGATAACGACAGTTTTGCTATTTAATTAATATATAAAGGGCTTTGTTTGGAAGAAATACAAAGGAAGGGCCACTGTTTTTCAAAAAAAGGATTACCTCGCTATTTTTATCAATCGGATAAAAAAAAACCATCAAAAAAACACTCATTCTCCATAAACTAGATGATATTGGAGTTTCAATACAAATATTACCTTAAAGAAGCATTGGATATTTTTTGTTTCACTTGAAGACTTGCTATTTTAGAAATATTAGAAAAGAAAGTTCTTTCATTTCTTCAATCATTAAATATATTAATTCAATAATTTTGCAATGAGGAGATATTATTTAGAGTCGATAGATATCGATAATTATAGAAAATGATAGAAAAAAGGTTAGAGGATGAATATAAAACTGATTTACAAAAACTTGAATAATGAAAAACAATATCATTTTCATAAAAAAATCCAATTTGAAATGAGATTTTAAAAGGTATTTTTTAAAATTAAAATCTCATATATAATAATTTTTCCAAATTCAATCGATTCTTCTATTGAAAATCAGAGAATTTCTCTCTTTCTAGAAATTTGAAGAATTCATCAATATTAAATTCACTCTCATCCCTTCCACTTTCAGCTTCCATATTTTCCAGTTTTCCAAACGTTATCTGACAATCTAAATAAAGTTTTCGTTTTAGTCCTTCCAAAACCATAGAAATAGGTCCTGTCAAAGAGTTTTTTCTGATAAGTTCTCTGATTTTTTCTCTTTTGAAATCCAGCTCCTTACTCATAACACAAATAAACCTATTTTTTATTTGATGTTGATTTCTTCCAAACATTGTTCGGGAGATTTTGGCCCATTCCTTTGGATTTTGAAAGCATTTCGATAAAAGATCAATATCATCTTCAAGGGTCCATTTCTTTCTATATCATATATATATTATTATAAAATTTATACATATTTTCAAAGAAATTTTATACTTAATCAAAAAGGGACTTAAATGGTTGAACCATCGTTCTTTGCAATGTTTATCTGATTTGAAAAATATTATCTGTTCAATGTTCCTGTTAAACTCTTTCGAAACCTGAGCCCAACTAAAATTGAATTGCCGAGAGGGATCGAAGAACATCCTATCATCAAGTTTCCTTAACAAGTATTTTCAGTGAATTTAAATTTCATAATTTATTTTACTTAATAGAAAATTTCAACAACTCATAATGATGATGATTCCACCTTTGCGAATAAGAAAAAGCAGACAGTTTTAGATAACTGAACAATTTGACCTTCAACTTGAAAATATTTAACCCTGGCATGAAGACACTTATATTAGCCCAATCTTGATTTGACTATTTTTACCATAAAATATATTTATATTTAAAAAAAAAATATACAATTTGTTTTATAACAAATATATTTAAGTATAGATATATATTACGAAAACGTCAAAAGAACGTGCAGTCAGAATTTCAAATATTGAAAAAATACAGAGCAAAAAGGACTTATTAAGTTGAAAATAACGATGGAAGGAAAGCTGTTTCTTCACTTCCTGTGATTCTGAGCAGGGAATGAGAAATTTCTCTATTTCTGAAAAAGAAGGCAATGTTTCAGACACTCCAATTGAAGTCTCGAACAATTTGATGTTTTTCTGAAAAACCCTTGCCAAATACATGTTTTTGGCTTTGTCTTTATAAAAAATGGTGATAATTGAAGAATCTAAGAAAGAGCCGAAAATTTTGAAAATGGGATTTGATTCAAACATTAAATAATTTATTTAGATGAATACCCAGATGATACATTATTTTTTTTTTTTTAAATACGAATCGATTTTTTGATTTCCAGTAAATATCTTGATTTTTCTTTCGAAAAATTAAATATCAATACAGGAATTTTTTTAAAAACAACCAATTTTAGAAATTTTTAGAAGATTTCCCCCTTAAAAAATTTTTCATTGATTAATTTTTTTCTATTATGCTTTTTACAAAAAATGGAAGACGAACACATTTTTGTAACATTATAGAATTTTTATGAGAAATCTAAATTGTCAACAATTTGACTCTCATTCCATTTTTTTTTGGAGATAAACGATAATAGCCTTCTTACAAATATAAAAATACTGTCTGAGGAATAAAAGGCAAAAAAAAACCAGGGGAATTTTGGAAAACAAAAACCATAAAAAATTACTACCAAAAAATATAAAAACCTAAAATTAAAATAAAAAATTTTTAATTAAACAAAAATTCCTTATATTAACACACTCAAATTTTTTTTGACGGGATTTAATTAAAAATAAAAAAATTATCCGTTTTTTTTTTTATGAATTTTTCAAATTATGGAAAATCTCTAGAAAATTT
>Ga0302186_10003890_pt1 | contig 10695 bp, 13 predicted proteins | sample II_Bog_E1_2_FD_198782 | JGI IMG/M metagenome (GOLD analysis project Ga0302186, IMG submission 198782) | Peat permafrost microbial communities from Stordalen Mire near Abisko, Sweden - II_Bog_E1_1 | ecosystem: Environmental > Terrestrial > Soil > Wetlands > Peat | place: Sweden: Abisko...
AACCCCAACCCCATTACAATTTACCTACAATCAATTATATTTTTTCAATTTATCAGTTTAAGCAAGACTTGAAGATATTGATCAGAATATTAAGTTGGAATATTAGAAGTTTAGAATGTTGTAGCTATGAACTAATCAGGTATTCAGATGTAGTACAGGTATTTTTGCATCAATCCGCCCTCAATATCTTGACTCATGTACTGTCCCGCAAACTATCCGAGTTTTTTCGCGTATTGCAGAATGCTTGGCACTTTTATTGACCCCGACCAGTTCATATAGTTGAAGCATTGAGTATACAGCAACTCTTCGATCACTCCTTCTTCCAAAGTAGAATCAGAATATACAACACGATAATAGGTTGGTTTTACTGTTCCCTTGTTGCAATGCTGGGCAATCAGGTAGAATTCGAATCCATTGCTAACTGCTTAGCCATTTACCAACATCCCTGAAGCTGGATTAACAACATCTCCACCTCTTTCAGTGAAAAACTTTTGACTGCTGTTTTTGTCAACTACCATATAGATGAGGCGGATGGGATCATACGACTTTGAAACACTTTTCAAAATTTCCTTCATGTCTGTGACTTCTGCTTGAATGGCTAGAGAAAGGTCATACTTAGTGCTCCCATTTTTAAGGATAATCACATCTGTTGGTGGATTCTGACACTGAATAATGTACTAGTTCAAGCATTAAAATATGATTTTCTTCATATTGGTCTTGCTGGAATCGCACTTTGATTCATACATGTAGTTCGAGTAGAAAGAAGAGAATTATTTGTTGTTGTTCGAACAGTATGAGATCACGTTCATTGACTTGCACGATTGATCTCCATAACTTTATATTCCAATGAGTAATACACCGCAGTTAAAGACTCGAGAAGGAATTTTTGGAACCCACAGCTTGTTGCCGACCTTAGCAGCCATTTGCAGCAATATTTTAGTTATAATTGAATTAACACCTTTCTTTTGCAAGGTAGAAGTCACTGCAATTTGACTATTCTTATCAACTCCAGCCTTCAAGGTCATCTGCTTCAAATTTTTATAGTAACTCTTGAAGTTCGGAGGAATAATAAACCAAAACATATTCGCAGATCCATTTTCACACTCTTTGGCAATTGATGTTTCAATATTCTTCAGGGCTTGTCTTGAATCATTGAAACTAATTGGGTAGCTAATTAATTTTTGCTGCAAGCCAAGGCTGTTGCATGTCGAAGTGAAGATACTTTTTATCTGATTCATATCAAAATCAGTGGGAAAAATAAGTGCAATTTTCAGGCTGACGTCGGGACTGTAAAGAATCTTATTGAAGAGCATAAAGTTAGTTGATTTGTTTTAGTCTATCTTCTCGTGTCCACCCAGTTGTAACTCTGGAAGCCAAAACTGTTTTCCATTTATCTTGGCAGGTGTCTTTTCGATTTCTATATTCAATTTATCTTCAATTAAACTGGGACTAAAACTTTCAGAACTGAGACTGCTGAACTGTCTAAAAACATTTTGAATATCGTTAAGTTTTTGTGAAGGGCTCACTATAGTTTTATCACTGATCTCTCTTCGTTTTCTTTCATCGAAGTTATCAGGCAATCCACTCATTAGAAGTAGCTATGGCACTAAAATGATATCTGTTTTATTCTCTTTGCTCTTCCTCACATCGTTAACTGCTTTGAGAAGTGGCTGTCGTGTGGCTGATATATTAATATTATAAGTTTCCCTGTAGTATTACAAGAGGTTTCGATCTCTGTTTCCATCGTTAAATTTGAAGGACTCAAGGCAAACATCGAAAATAACACTCTAGATAACGTAGTACCTGCTTTTACCGTAGTTGGCCATCACTGTTTTGTTTATTATCTCTTACTCAACCAAAGCTCGCTTTTCTGCTTTTGTTAAGGTACCATTTTGCTTGTATATCTGATTTATTGTATCAAGCACAGACTCTGATCGGACTATCTTGACGGCTGAGTCCATCTTGAGAAAAAGTCCATTTTAAAGCAATATAAAGTTGCTTGAATATCCGCTAAAGAGACTGACTCTTGCTCCTTCAAGATACAATTTGCTTTTTGCATCAAAATACTTCTTGCTCCGACCAATTTAGGTGTAATCAAGTAGATGAAAGAAATTCCTGATCATATTGTTTAAGAAAGAGTAGACAACTCCTGATTTTTGCTTTTAGTGAGAGTAGATATCAGACATCTTCACTTATTTGACCACTTTGAAGAAAATTTGATAGTGGGCTGACTCGAATTAAACACGTATATTGATCTCATCCCCTCGGCTAAGCTCTTGGCGCTTACATCCGAAGAGAGTTCTTCCAGATATTACATAGGGACCAGTTAAACTTTCAATTGTGTTACGGTTGATCATCAGCATCAATTTCAGTTTTTTGATGTTTTCACGTGGTATTTAGGGCAGAGTTCTCAGGGCATAGATGCTCACTTGCGCTTCAGTCTTAAAGTTGACTTTGAAGAGATTGCTGGTGAGTTGGATCTTTTGGAATTTGTCCAGGTGAGACCCTCTATTACGTTAAGGAAGTTTGCAGAGAGGCTGGCAGTTCATTAGAATAATTATAGACCTTGCAAAGAATCTGCAGATTTAAGTATAGGCTCAAATTTGCCTAGTCAATTGCAAAATCACGCACCACATAGGAAGGGGCTTCTTATAATTATGAGTTTATAATAATAAGATAACATTAAATTGAAGCTTGACAATCAGTCAATCTACAAATAGCAGCTTGTTGAGCTTTAATTTGTTTATTTGAATACTAAGGTTGTTCTGCTTCGTGGATAGATGTGGAGATCATTTGATCTCAATAATTATCTTTTAATTTTGTCATCGTGGTGATATTGATCTATAAGGCTAAGAGCTTTACTTGAGTAAAAGTTATTTTGCTTACATATATTGATAGTTATTCGCTTGATGTTACCCTTTTGAATCCCTTTTTGCATGAAGAAGCCAATGCTCTTATAAAAGGCAATAGTTTCTAAAAATAGAGAGATGCTGATTAATCGCTAACTAAATGGTCAGTAATCATATTAAAATACAAATCACAGTTATCTATACAAAATTTCAAATATCTTAGCTTTGATGTCCGGACTCATCAGAAAAGTAAATAACTCACTATTCTTACTTCTGGCCGTTTGACTCACAGCATTACTTTCATCTTTATTTGATTTCGATATTACAGTTGATTGAATCTTTTTAGTTTTTGAACAACATAGACTTGAATTACTATTTGAAGAAAGAGGATAATTAGTATTCTTCAGCACGAGTCTTGACTTGAACCCTCTTCGACTCTCGAGTTGATTCAAGATATTTTATTTAGATAGATTGGAAAGCGGAGGAGTTATTGTCCTTAATTAATTCTCTTTCTTCAACATTTTTTTTCTTTTAGAATGGGATCTGCAGTCATATTACTTGGTTTATGTAACGAAATGATTGACGTTTTGCACTTCCAGGCACTCAATCTTATTCCTTTGATAATCTAGCTGATTTTGAAATTCTTTTATCTTGTTTTATAAATTTTTAACATCGAACAGGTTTTACTTATGCTCATTAGTCAGCCGCTTCTGTTCTTATTGCAAATTTTTATAGGCTTAGTTACACTGTCTCCATCTGCTTTCTAGTCCTTGTCTTTCTTTCTCCTTCTCTCTTCTCCTATCTGAAATAAGACTGTCAATATTTTCCTGGTTGACTTATTTTTTATAGTTATTGATTTCCCTCTTGAGTTCCTTTGCGCATTCCGATAATTATTGAACAAGAGCATATTCTTGTTTTTCGTAATTGTTTGTCAGTACTGTCTCGTATTATTTAGTCACCTGCTCGATGGTTGATTTTTGCTACAACCATTTCTATGATTTTATCATGTATGTCATTATTCTTCTATTTCCATTATATAACTTAGGGAGAACAAGAAATAATTCAAAAGGAAAATAGTTTAGTTAGTTTTATAGATTTATAGTTAAGATCATAACACTCATATTTTTTGGTCAACTTCAGTGGATGGTTGAGGGACTGGTTATATTTATGCAATTTAGAAGCCTTGCTTGCCACACCATTCGATTGGTCCTAATATCTTCTAGAACGGGCCAGTTAATCGAACAAAAGTGAACCATCTTGCGAGGTGTGGTATCTTTTTGCGGATTTCCTAATTAATCACCAGCCTACTTCACAAAACAATTACTTGAAGGATGTTTAGAGATGGGTAGCTAAGCTGATATCGGCCGCAGTGATGGTATCACCAACCAAAACAGTTCTAGTTTTAAGATGGCTGTTGATTGTTTCCAACAGTTTTATCAATTACTTTGATGAGTATTAAAACTTTTATCTATTTAAGGGTTTTTCCTTGGAGATTTGCTCGTTGATTTCTTTGAGAAGAGGATGAAGCTCGATATTGAAGAATTCGAACCATTAGTATACTCTCAATTTATCCAATTCGCTTCTGCCGCTCAATTGATCTCTGGTGAGATAGAGTAGGATAGTGTTGGGTTGATTGAGAGTTCCCTAGGACGTGACCAAAATCAAAGGATCATACTTTTTATTGATTTCCTGTGCATTGATCTTCAAGTTGAGAAATTGGGAAGCGATAAGTGCCTGCAAATAATTGGGGTCAGTTGATTTGGTGAAGTAAATGGTATCTGCCATGATAATTATAAAAACAATATTGACTTTCTTTTATATTTAGTTGTAAACCGCAAAACTATGATATCAAATCATTCATTCTATCAAACTAATCTTACCATCCACGCAGTCTGAATTACAAAGAATCTTTCCCATTCGAACTGATATAATTTGTATACATCAAATATTGGCTGTGCAAGGATTAGATATTGTTTACATTTCAAAAAACAAACATATATATTTATCAAATTTGTTGACGCAAAGATTCAATCACCTCAGTTATTGAAGGCCGTCCCTCTGCATTTTAATTCCAGCATCTTCTAATTAAGTTTTTCACTTATGTTTTTATGTGGTCTGGGAGTTTGGGCCTGAAATTTTCAGTTGCGAATTTTATTTGTATCTATTTAAGAGGGAGTTAGCGATACTGTCTATTCTTGGTGATCATTTCATAGAGGATAATGCCAAATGAATAAATATCTGCTGATTTTTTGGGTTTTAAAATAATCTTGCTGATATCCTTCAAGTGCTCAACAGCCGTATATATATTCTTATTGGTGTACCCCGTAATTAAAGATAAGTACTTTCGTAAGCTGTCAAAACCAAAACTATTGACGATAATGTGGGAATTATCAAAGAAGATATGCTGAGGTGACAGGCATCCATGAGCTATATCTCTCTCGTGGATATCTGAGATGGTTTCTGCCAATTGAATTGCAATTTTTAACAATTCTATTTAACTTTCAATACTCTTTACTTTTTCATCCAGAGAGATAGAATGGTACTTCTAAACAAAGTGGATAATATTTTCTTCAGAAAAATAGGATATCTTTGGCATTGACTTCAAGTTGATCTGATTCCAGAAAGAAATTTCATTTTCGATATCTTCAAAGATAAAGCTTGATATTTCATATTTTGATATCCGTAATAGATATTACTTACTCTATAATCTCCCCTTCTTGTAAGTCCATATTGAATTCTATTTATTGAACTACAAATCCACAAGATTAGTAAAATTCTTTAGTTTCAGTTACTTATGATGAGACTATTAAGATCGAGGTTATGAGTCTTATAATATGGATTGCTCTAAATCTTCAGAGTTGTCAGTGAAAATACTTTCTTTGATTTAGGATGATTTTTTACGAAAGTTTAGGGCTTCGACTACTGAGCTTCTCAGACTATACATCATAGGTAATCCTTCGGAGAGAAGAGTAAAGACTATAGAACTTACAAACACTAATCCCAATATTATTTCATATTCTATGCTTTAGGACATATGGTTGAGAAAAGCCGAGAACGTATCTGGGGCTACATTAAGAACGAATATTTCAAAAGTAATAACAAAGACTCTGCTGACCAAGATAATCAATTGAACCTTATAAAGTCTTTTGACGACAGAACTAAGACGAGATTCCATCATGATTCCCGTCATTTTGAAATTGAGATAAAAGACAGTCATACAAAACGATAAGACAATAAAGAAGTTTAGCCCCATCGCTATGATATTGAGAGCTTTATAACTAATCTAATTTAAGTTGTAGAAAATGAGAGGTATGAGTAAAATGAAAATAACTGCAATTTGTAAACTTTTCAGGCACATAGTTAGTATCTTTGCTTTTTTCTAAATTAAACAGGTAGTACTTTGATAGATTCTTCGTATATGACTGACAAGCTTAAGATCAAATATGTTTAGAGGGAGATCAGAAACAGCTCGATTATCGAAAAATCAGCTAAGATGAAAGCTGTTTTAATGATCAACTCAATGTCTGCAGAGTCGAGATCTTGCCATTGATTTTATATGCCAGAAATTATATTTACGATGAGGATAGAGCATAGTATGAGCTTGGTTGAAATATAAAAGGCGATTATCATATAGTACTTGCGATTGCGCAGTTATATTAATTTTTTGGCACGTCTAATGACCACTAGCAGAAGACTGATTAAGTAGATAATGAAAATGACGATCTCAACGAAGATAATTAAGATTGTTCTGGTGTCCATGATATTATTCATCTCTGAATGGTCGGTATGTGTGTGGTGGTTTTGCATCCAAATAAGTTGAATAATAGAGATTATAATATTATTAAGCTCTATTTCACAGAATATCCAGCCCCGGTATTTTAGTAATATTCATCACAACATCAATGCTAATATCATCGGGCAAAGTAATAGGAGATTAAACATAGTCTCCTGTCATTTAAAAACCATTCAATACACATTTAAGAATAATTAAGATGATGAATGGATATTCCATAATCAAATAAGATTCTTTTTTATATGCTTCTTCGAGGGGGTTAACTCTTTTGCCGATTTTATATCTTTTCCTGACCTCAAATTGCTCATTTGCAATCCTTCATCTTAAAGTCTATTGCTGTCCACGAAGTTTTTTCCAGACTGGAGGTTATCCATGTCGAAAGCGTCTGCACTACTTTAATTTCTCCTTTAATATTTCGCATTCTTTCCGGCTCGTAAATTGTTCATATTGAATCCTTCAAATCCATCGGATCCTTCGTCATTTGGTTTTTCAATCTTTCTTTATGATTTAACAATGTCCTTTCCAGACTTGAACTCTTTCATATCAAAACTTTAGCCATTGGTTGTTTCTCTCCTCCGTTCAGTTCTTTCTTGCCAACTTGGAATTATCACCTTCTTTGTTATTATTGGCATTTATTTCTATTTTTATTCAGTGATTGAAGGGAGCAGGGCATGATTGGCGTGATAGGCTTTGTTCTTTGGCTTTTCTATTTTTGATCGGTTGAATGCTTGCTCGCTATGCTTTTTTAAAGATTTGTCGATGTTTCTTTTGGTCCTTGTAGCCTGAACAAACGATCCTCCAATTCTTTGGAAATCATTTCGTTTATATTCCTCTTAAGCTGAAGTCAGCAAAGCCCTGACTTCCATCTCAATCTCTTATCTATATGAATCAATAGTCTTCTTGATTCTCGACTATGCGGGAACGATCTTCGGGGTCTTGGTGTCTTTACACCAACCGCAAGTGCCCATTTTATAAATGACCATATAAATGCATCCAATTACTATTTTTAGAGCCAGTGTTCCAGCCATCATAACCACCATGACTATCGTAATAAAAAACCGAGGTGTATATGAGGACCCGAAACTCAGTAGAACCACAGCCAAGATGATGTTCCATATCACATATTTAGCAACATGTGAAAATTTTATCAACCTCCAAGAATCTTTAAGACCTGCATTTTTGCCACCTCCAGATCCGGCTTCTAAACCTTTCGTGCCCCAAGAAATATCATCTATTCGACAAAGTGAATAGATGTTCAAAATGTTGAGATAGGTTGGTCCATAGAAAATAAAAGAAAAAGCCCCCATGACTATCTCCCATAGAATATTTGATTTTTGAAAAAGTGCCAAATACAGCATGATCGGGATAATGTAAATCAACGTCGAGCCTATTAAGATCCATCTCATAACGTTAATTGTGGTAATACCTCCAGGTATCACACCAATTAAAGATGCATTTTAAATTAAAACTAAATCAGAAATAAATTACATGCGCTGTTATCAGCTAAACCACGAATCACATCTACCGCTAACACCAAGAACACACAAATAGCAAAGAGACCGAAGCAAGTGGAGACAAGGTATATGTATGGCTGGAATTTTTTGTTAGAATTAGTCAAATGAAGGCTGAAGAATACTATTGACATGATGAGCATGACATAAATAAAATCCATTGTATAGATGAAGGCGTTGTAAAATTGACTGTTATTTGGATCGGTGATAAGTGACCCCAAAAAATGAATAAGAACATCATCTCTGAAAGCACTCATAGCGATGTGCACAGTGAACAAAAAGAGTGCCGGAGCAAAATATGATAGAGAGTTCAGCAATGTCAGATAAAACATCTGAAAGCGTAGAAAGTATTATGTTCCATTTATACTTTAATGTTCAGCCAGTTACTACTTCACCTTCTCAAAAGCGAAGAAACTTCCATTAATCCAACGCTTTCGCTGACCAAGCAACCCATGAACTGTCTTAATTGGATCCACTTCTGCATAGGCATCAGGAAGAAAAGCCATATCAAATAATTTTTTATGAATACCCATGCACAAAATTCTGTCTTCAGCGAGATAAATATTTTAATTGTACAACATCTGCTCCTCCGAATCTTTGTTGATCTTAATGAACCAGCTATTGATAAAATTGGGAAGAAGAATCCTCAAAAGAACACTTCCCAAACTGAGTTATGATTTCTAGATTCTATTGTTGGCCAGTTTTTCGTCAATTGATTTAAAATATGACTTCAGAAGAGCGTCATCCTCCTCATCGCCATTATACTTCACAATGGCATTCATATTATAAGCAGAAAACGCACCAGGTAACACGTGAATGAATCCAAAAGAAGCTTCAAAGCATTTGTCCATCAAATGGGCAAAGTGATACTCCACTTGCTGAGTTCTTTGAATATCTGCAAATCGTAGGGATATGCTCGTCATAAAATCAACTGACTCATCTGCGATTTATTAGTCTTCCTACAGTTGTTCAATCTTTAAACTCATATATCCACAGACTCCTCCAACTTTTAAATGACTTTTCATATAACAATACATTTTATAGAGAGCGACTTCGTCAGGGCGAAGACCAACGTCCAACAAAACTGCAAATTTAGGCTTTAATTCTTTGCAAAATCCGTTGAAAAACCAGTTGTGAGAAGATAGTTTACCACTGTTTTTATACTTGACACACATAAATAGGTTCATAAAGGTGGTGGGTGGTGGACCCTCAGTGATTTACTCCACAAATACTTCATTTGTATAAGCATCGGTGTATTCAGTTGTAGTATTTTGTCTCCTGTCTTTAGGACACAAAGACCCTTGATAATTGAGCTTAATCTTGGTCCTAAAACATCCTAAATAGGCCAAATCCTATCGAGAAGCAACATACTATGTGCAATATCGTTCTCCCTCCTGCAGACATTTTATTATCAGTGGCTTGGCACGACGAATATCAGTCGCATACTCTTCAATTAGTCTATCATCACTGAACTGCTTCACTTCGTCGTCACTCATAGCAAACTCCCTCTTCCTTTGTTGACGAGCCTCATTCATAAAAAACGGTCGTAGTTTATTGGGCAAATCATCGAATATCGGTTTCCCCTTCTTCAATGTTTGGATGGTCTTATGTAATTTTTTGATTTCATCGTACTAGTTTCGAACAGTGCAGAATCGCCGTTAATTTCTGTCTTGTAGTTCCGCAGGGCTAAACAAAAAATTATTCACGTTTTTCATGTCCATCTCATTTATTTATTAGGGCGTCATAGTTTGAGCCCTTTTTGTCATCTCCTCTACTGAAAGAGAGGGCGCTATGTTATCTCCTAAATTAATGTTGTTGGATCTTTCCGCTTATTCAAAGTAGTCCACGACAGCCGGATTCACTTTCTCAATACCGTCCATCATAACAAAGACTCCTATTTTATCTGGATCCATTTTTTGATAAAGAACTAAGTTGGAGATGTTTTATGATACTCCTGCAAGGGTGCTCTTTAACATCTTCTTGTCTTAACTGTACATGCAGATACAAATTGCTAACTCTATTCCATCCTCTTGCTTCATGAGAGCTAGCATGTTGTCCAAATTTGCTTACTGGATTTCCGCTAAGCTTTGATTACTCTCAATTTATTTTATGTCGTGAAGAGTAAATTTGTTGTCGTTGATGGAGTTCTTCACTGCAATCTTCAACCCAGCCGGCAAGGAATCGTGATTCATTTTTGTGTTCTTCGTCATCTAAGTCTTGTAAGTTTTCAAGGCAATTTAGATGGGTCTCAAAAATCCACGATGAGTGAAATCCTCTTCTTTGAGTTTAGAACAAGCGATATCAATCACATTCATATGCTCAATGATCTCATTCTGATTTCGCTTTGATGTCATGCTATCTAATTAAATTATTGAAAAATCACATCTGATCCTCACTTAATAGAATATATTTAAAATTCCGATATTTTTCAGTTACTTTCCAAAACCCAATGGGCCATTGCTGTTAACCTGCAAAATTACTAAATTAATAGACAACTTATTTGATATAACATTTGTATAAAAAAAGAGGGGTTGGGGTTGGG
>Ga0302186_10003894_pt1 | contig 10688 bp, 7 predicted proteins | sample II_Bog_E1_2_FD_198782 | JGI IMG/M metagenome (GOLD analysis project Ga0302186, IMG submission 198782) | Peat permafrost microbial communities from Stordalen Mire near Abisko, Sweden - II_Bog_E1_1 | ecosystem: Environmental > Terrestrial > Soil > Wetlands > Peat | place: Sweden: Abisko, Stordalen...
CGTTTTTCAGCCCTTGGCAAACTGACATGGCAAAGAAATTATAACACCAAGCCCAGCGAATTGGCTCATAGTCAAAAAAACCTTTCCTTAAACTTAACAAACCTTTTGCTAACATCTTCAAAAGATGGACTGATCTCCAACTACCACCTTGTTAACATGATAATGAGCACTTTTGGAAAAGGAGGAGATAATGGACAAAGAATTAGAGATCAGATTTTAGAGATAATGCATAAAAACCATATTTCAGAACAACATGGTCATTTCTATGAGCAATGGCATCAAAAACTTCATAATAACACCACTCCGGATGATGTGGGGATATGTGAGGCAGTCATTGCTTTTAATAAAACGAATCAAATTGAGAAATATTGGGAGGTTTTACAAAAATATGGGATTACTAAGGAAAGACTGGCTAATTTTGAAAGACCTATCAAGGTCGAGCCGTATTACGCGCCTCATCTCGTGCCTGATCTAACGAAATATATCGAGACATTACAAGCAATTCATTCTGGAGATAATTTGCTCATTAATATAAAGAATGCCTATAAGTATGTTGGGACAGATGCTCAAAAGATCCTAGATGATTTATCATCAAGCTTTAATGATTTTGACAAGATCAAGCAAATAGAAAGAGTGTTATTAGTGAGAAAATTAATAATAAAAAATGTTGGGTCTAGGAACCTTCAAGATGATCGTGAGGTCTTGTATTTAGATATGAGTCTCCAATCATATGTCAGACAACTCACAGAATCTATAATCCATTTAGACCTCCCTGTAGTTTATTTGATTAAACTTATCAGCTTTTTATTAGGAAATCTGGTTTTGAATTGCAATTTTAATGAATTGGACTTGTGTGTTGAGGATTGGGAATTCTTCACCAAGATTTATAAGAAAACCTTGGAAACCAATAGAGAACAAATCATGATTATCAAGGCATCTGTGGATAGAATAAAGCGACTATTAGGCCAGGCGATTGATATTTATACTGATTTATTCGATGGAAAAGCGAAATACCTTGGCTCAGCCTTGAATCTTGATGGGAAAACCATAGACTTATTCACTGAAGAAATCATTAGAAACTCGATATTCTTTGTGGTTTCATTAGCATTTAAAAAACTTGACACTTTCTTTAAAAACAGCGGAATTTTTCCCTCCTGTAACATAATCAGCAATTTTCCTAATAAAACTGGTCGTTTTCTGATCGTTTCTTCGATTTCTCAAGCCAATCCTCAATATAATGAACAAACTATTCTTTTAGTTAAGAAAGTCTCAGGAGAAGAAGAAATTCCTATCGGAGTCACTGCCATAATTTCGACTTCTGAATTAGATGTTTTGGCACATATTTCAATCCGGGCCAGAAACTCAAAAACTCTCTTGATAACCTGTCCTGATGACGAAGTGGTTGACTCTTATAAACATTTAGTTAACGAAATTGTGAAAGTGGACTTGATCGGAGGGAAAATTCGATTAGAAAAAAGCCAAATCGATGGAAAAGAACTCCATGAAGAAAAAAAAGAAGGGGAAATCATAAAATTAGGAAAAGTGGATGATTTACAGAATACATTTTTATTGAAAAGCGATCAATTCAATACAGGGAAAAACGGATATAAGAGCATTAATTGCGCCATTTTGAGACAAAAATTACCTGAATTCATTGGAACTCCAGAATCAGCTGCTTTTCCTTTTGGAGTATGTGAATATTTATTAAATTTATCTGATAATCAAGATAACAAAAACAATTATGAGAAGGAAATGAGCCAGCTTAACATAGAAAATTATCAGAAAATCCTAACTAATTTAAAGGGGATAATACAAAATTTGAGAATTCCTAATGAATTTCAAGACAACATCGTGAAAAATATAAATTCTTGCGGTTTTTCTGTAGAAAATAACGAAACAAAAACCAAATTCTTCATCGCTCTCACGAAAGTCTGGGCCAGCAAATTCAATGAAAGGGTTTATCTCAGCACTCTTAAAAACAATTTCCATTTCCAAGAAATATGGATGTCTGTGCTTTGTCAAAATATCATTCCTGCAAGCTACGCTTTTGTCCTTCATACCAAAGACCCCATCAACGATAAACCAGATCAAATCTATGGAGAGTTGGTTCTTGGATTAGGAGAAACATTGGTCTCATCCTATGAAGGCCGAGCCTTTTCTTTCATTGCAAGCAAAACTGAAGAGAAGTTCACAGTTTTGAATTTCCCTAATAAATCTGTAGAGCTCAAAGGTGAAGGGATTATTTTAAGGTCCGATTCTAATTGCGAAGATTTAGAAGGATTCGCTGGGGCAGGACTCTTTGATAGTGTCATGGTTCAGAAGGCTAATGAATATGCAATTAGTTATTGTAAGGAAAATTTAATTATAGATGAAAAGTTTAGAATGGAGATGATGAAGAGGTTGAGAGAGGTTGCAATTTGTGTGGAAGGTGTGTTCGGGGGAATGGCACAGGATATAGAGGGGGTTATTAGCAACAATAAAATATTTGTTGTTCAGTCAAGACCGCAAATTTAAAAAAGAGTTGAGAAATAAAAAACTTTAAAAAGTTTGATAATTGATGATTTTATTTATTGAAAAATATTTGAATAAATAAAAGTTTATTATGTTAAACAAACAGTTTTATTTTTTTTTTCTTACCAAACTACTTCGTAAAATCTAATTTTTATAAAAATTTTAAATTTTATTATTAAATTTTAATTAAAAAATTTTGTTTCGTGCATAAAGCACTGTGGCTGATTTACAACAAATGTGGCTTTATTCTTTTTACTGAAAACCTATTGGAATTATTAAAAAAACAATAAAAATATAATAATTACTATAAAAAGCAAAAATTAACAAAATGAAATTAATTTTATATTTTCAAGTTTTTTTTAGATAATTTTTATTTCATAGTTTTTTCTTTTCAAATGGAAGCCGAAGAATTTGTGTCTCTGTTTAAAAGTAATATTTTGTTATAATGAGAAAATTATGAAGAAAAAAAGTTATTTTGCTTGGTGACACTCAGGTAGGCAAAACTCACCTTGTGACGAGGTTTTTACTTTTATAAAAAAACTTTTGAAGATTTTTGTAGTTATTTTCAACCTGAGAAAAGCAATTCGAAATCATACCTACCGACAATAGGAGTAGAATTTCATACCAAAACCATAACATTAAAGAATGGGATAAAAGAAAAATTGCAGATATGGGACTTAGGCTAAAAACTAAAACATGATAAAGAAAATAATTTTCTTTTTTGATATTTAGCTGGTCAAGAGAGATATCGATCGATAGCAACAGCGTAAATTTCTTTAAATAATCAAAAAAATTTAGTTTTTAGACATTTGCGAAGAGCTGTTGGAGGAATTATTGTTTATGATATAACTTCCGAAGAAAGTTTCGCTCATGTTCTTAATTGGGCTGAAGAAATTAGAAATCACTCCGAAAAAAATTGTGTGATTATGCTGATTGGGAATAAAATTGACGTTTGCCAAAAGAATCCATCTTCAAGAAAAATTGATTATGAATATGCCAAATCAACAGCTGAAAAAAACAATTTTCTTTTCTTCGAATCCTCAGCTACTACTTTTGAAAATGTCTCAATTCTCTTTGCTGAATTGGCTGAAGGTAAAGAAAAAAATTCTCTTTTATCTTAAAACTTTTTTATAGAAATATATAGAAGAACAACCAGTTTCTTTCTAATTTAAATTAATTTAAGTTGAAAAAAAAAAGAATCAGACAACGAACCTGTGAAAAATGCTATGGAAAATTCAAAACAAAATGATGCTTTGAAAATTGAGTCTGAGGAAGATAAATTAATAGCTAAAAAAAAACAAATTCTTAAGACTTTTAAGAATATGTCAGTTGCTTTTGTCGAATTTGCTAGCGGTAAAGAAATAAAATACTATTATATCTTTAAATATTTTCTAGAACTATATAAAAGAATAGCCAGTTTCATATATTTTTCACTCTATAATCATTAATTTTAAAAAATATTATCATAAGTTGAAAAGCCATACAACAAAACATCAATTGAGCCAAAAAAAGAGGATGAAACTATAAAAATTTATAAGAAAGAGGAAGGCAAGGTTGTCAAAATTCAAAGTATTGCTCGAGGTTTCTTAGCTCGTAAAGTACATTTTTACGTTGATGTTATTTTTTTAATTTTGTTTTTAAGCAGAAGATCAATATTTTAAATAAGAAATAAGAATAAAAAAACTAAGCATTAAATACCATTTAATTTGGAAATATTTTCAAAAAAAATATAAAATTAAGATAAAGAACCATAATTTTATTTTTTGGGTCCTCTCAAATATTTTCATGAAATTAATTATCACAAAAGCCCATGAGCATAAAATTAAAAAATTAAAAAAAAATGATTTTCAATAATTTTAAATCTCAAAAAACAAAAAAAAACAATTATTTTTATTAATTTCAAATTTGCAAAATGTTAATTTATTCGTTTAAAAAATTTCACATTTCTTGACCAACATTTTTCTGGGAAGAATCATGCTAAAATTCGGTTTGATAGTTACATATTTAAACTTCCTTAAATGTTTATCATAAAAAAAATGTTTTTTCTATGAATTTTTTTTAAGACATTACATTTTCTTTTCAAAATTCAAACTTGCAGAATTTATGCAGTATCTCTTTCCAGTAGGTTTTGGCCCATCTTCAAACACATGTCCCAAATGAGCATTGCAACCTGAACACACCACTTCAACTCTGGTCATTCCATGTGAATGATCGCCTTTTTCATTGATTGAGCCTTTTTGTGAATCGAAAAAGGCAGGCCATCCACACCCGGAATCGAATTTCTGACCTGACTCAAATAATTTTTGGTTGCAAACAATACAGAAATACGATCCGTCTCTAAAGAAGACATCATATTCTCCAGAAAATGACCCTTCTGTGGCTTTCTCTTGAGTAACCGAATATTGAATAGGGGTCAAACGTTTTTTTAGTTCTTCGGGATCGAATTTTTTGGAATCCATTTTTTGATGAAATCACGAAATTTTTTAAAGTTTTTTTAATTCAAGAATGTTCCTAAAAAATGAGACCAATTCAATATTTAAAAAATTAGCATATTAAATTTATAAAGAAAATAAATAGAAAGTTTTGCGGATAATGTTTGTTTAAAACCAAGTATATTAAAATTAAGTTATTTAGTTTTTTATCAAATGGTGCCTTTATTCTTATAAAATCTGACAAGTTGTTCTATTTCCTTATTTTTCCCACTTATTATAATATGTTTTTTGTCTTCTTCTTCAATGATCACTTCATTATTTGCTTCAATGCTTTTGATATCCTTGACTTTAGCAAATTCAATCACATCTATCATTTCCAAGCCTTTTCCCTCACATATTTGTATTGTTTTCATTGTGATTATTAACAATCTATGACGTTGAACGCTCACTTCTTGAATATTTTCTAAGACACCTTGTTTCAGAGCCAATACCGTTCTTATCAAAGAATACACGACAAGAAATTGATGACTTGCGTACATTTTGAATTTTTTTAAGAAATCTAAAAGTTTCTTTTTGCCCATAACTTTGGAATAGGTCTTCATTTGCAAATAATTTATCAAGATTCTATCGATCCAATTTTGAGGTTTATGACCTTCGATAAAATCGGCTGGTATATAATCCTTTGATAAAATTTAATTAATTAATTAAAAACAAATGCAACCATAAATTAAATAATAAATCCAATTAACAAAAATCAAACCATACTAAACAAATATAAAAATTGTAATAATTATTTTCTAAAAAACAAAACAATAGATTTATAAAATATAAACTAAAAGATAATTTATTTTACTTCGATGTTGATTTTCAAGAAACGAACTTTTTCAGCAGAAAAATCACCATGATCAACCGCCATTTTGCATGAAGCTAAATTAATCACATCTTCTTCCTGCAATACGTACTTCCCTTGTAGGAAGTCACGCACCATCTGAATATAATATAAGGTTACATCGTCATTATCTTCAGAGTCGAGCTCAAAGAAGAATTTTATTTTCAAAACCACCTTGAAACTGATAATCAATGCTTCATTTTCCCTTTTAATATTTTCCCATCCAGCCAAATTATCTAGCATGTTACTTTCCTCACTCAAACAAATCTCCTCTTCAAAAATATCATTATTTTTCCTTGTTTTACTCATTAGAAACAACCCCAGATTTTTCTTCCGATGAGAGATCTTGAATTTCTTTACGATTTCCTCTAAGATTTCATCCACACTAGCATATGATTCAAATGAAATCAAAACGTGCTCCCCAGATAACAAATATATCGGAATCAAAATCATCCTATTTAATTCTATACAGGTCACCTCATTCATCAATGGCAAATTCTTCCGTAAACCTCGTTCCTTACTCCTCATCATCCGAACAAATGTATATCTAGCGAAAGGAGAATTAGGCACATCTTTTATCGCTTTGTTCCAGAGGAAATTCAAAATTACGAAATAGAATTTCTCAGATGGAGCAATAAAACTCGCAACAATTGCTAACAGCCGATGCAAATTTATTAATGATAAAGGAGAAGGATTATTGTTCATCTGCTTTAAAATTTGCAAATACACCTTTTTTAAAAATGATAAACTTGAAATTTTAATTACAATAACATTGAAATGGATAATTAGAAATAAATACAATTTAAATTTAAAAAAATAATGATATATCTCATATTTTATATGAAAATAAATAAAATATAATTAAATTACAATAAAGAAACATATTTATAATATATATATATCTCCAAAAATAAAAATAATGCTTAAATTTAAATTTGTAAATGAAAAAATATGACACTTCTCCAAAAATGAAAGATAATGGACAAATATAAAATTTGTAAATTAAAAAAAATATGAACATATCTCAAAAAATGGCATGATTGATGGTCAATAAAAATAGCAAAAAAAAATTTAATATATCTCCAAAAATACTAAAAAAAAAAAATTTACTTCATCTCTCATTGAATCATGTTCATTCAGCATGATTTTCAAAAGCTTCAATAATTGTTGAAATGGCTTAAACTTCATTTTTCTATCCCCCGAATATTGCAAAATATACTTGAAGCATTTTTTGCATGTTTTATGATATTTCTTCGGGAAATCCAACAACGGGTTTTCCAATGCTTTATTTTGAAAGCTCATGATCTTCTGATATTTCTTCATAAACCTTTTCATCAAGACATTTTCACATTCGTTTTTCTCGATTTCCTTTAAAATCGTCTTATCAAGACTTTCGAAATTAAAGTTCAGATCAGGAGAAACAGGAAAATCTCTTATATCTTTTGGAACAAATGTTTTTCTAGCTGAAATCTCCAAATATTCTTCCAAAGCTGAATTTCTGCTTTTATTCTCAAAATCCGTGAAGGATTTCGCAGCAATGCATTTTCGTCTTTTATTTGAATTTTCCTTTAAATCGCAATCGTTTTCGCTCATAAAACGAGAAAATACTGCATTTTCTTGAGATTTCAAATAATCCGAACTTTTGCTGGAAAGTCTTTTCAACATGTGGTTTTTTATTTGGATGGTTTTTTTCCGTTCTTTTTCTTTAATGGCAGAATGATCCCTTTCATTCTTTTTCTGATTTTTTTCAAACCTTAAAAAAGTAGTTTTTTCTTCATTTTTTAAACAAGGACTTTTTTCAATGAATTTCTCGTGAAATTCCTTGATTTTCTCCGTTTTTCCAACAAATTGCCAATCATTTTTCTCTTGAAACCTGACGTTTTTCTTCTTTAATGAAATCTCTTTGATTTTCTTATAAAATCTATTAAACCCCACTTTCTTCTCTAATCTGCCTTCAATTTCCTCAATCATCCCAATGGCTTTTTTCTTGCTGAGGAAAATATTCCTTTGTTTATTGGACTTTTTCTTAGCCTGGAGCTTGATTATCGCTTTCAAAAGCCCTTTAAAGCCTTTATTACCTAATTTCAGGTTGTTTCTGAATTTGAAACATTGATAGTTTTTCTGTATAATAGAGGCTTTTTCATTCTGTTTCTTCCAAAGAACCATTAATTTGTTATCTAGAGCAATGAGAGCTTCTGGGTTTAAGAAAACACGGTTTTTTCCGAAAAGGACCTTCTTTCTCGAGAAAAACTCAGGAATAATTGTTTCTATGATATATTCGACTATTTTCCTATAGTCCAGAGTCTGTTCACGAAACTTCAAATTGATAGTTATATTAGCCAGTTTAGAATAATCGTGATAAAATTGCTTATAACTCTTTTTTATGAGAAACCCTTCCTTTTTGAATCGAAGCAGATTCTCGCAATTGAAGCTTTTCAATTGTTGCGAAATATAGAGACAATTGAAAATATTTAAAGGTTTCTGGGCTGAGGATATGCATTTCACATAATATTTATCATATAAATTGAGGTTTTTCATGAGTAACCCGAATTTCTCTGATAAAGCCTCAAAGCAAAACTCTTTTTTGTCTATGGCTGGTTTTTTGCTCAGAAGATGAGAAAAAACCGGATTTTTAGAAGAAATCAGAATTTCTTCTTCGAAACTTTGATAAACATTAGAGATATCAGAATTTAAACTAATGAAATTCTCATATTTATATTCAATTTCACTAGCAGAATGTAAAATCACAAAGGATTTTGAGGATTTATTAATGAAAATAACGTTATTTTTGTCTTTTTTCACTATATTTTCAAATTTCTCAGAGAATTCCTTTTCTAAAGTCTTTTGATTATAGTTTTTATTAGCCTTATCTCTAATTTCCATCAATAAAAGATTGAGATTTTCGTGATTTTTGTTTTCAAATATCTCGATTATATTGAGATTATCAATGAAAAACACGCATGTGGATTCGTTTCGAAGTCCCTCGATGAGAAATTCAATTTCTTCGCTTTTAAACACATTTTCTAAGTAAAATTGTTGCAATTTCTCATTCAAATAATTGCTTTTCAAGGCATAAAATCCATTTGAATTCAGAGTTTCTTGATTGTGGACTTCAAATCCTAGGGTTTCTATGAAATTTATCGAGAGATATTGAGGATGGGTATTAGAAAAAAACTGATTTTGGAGTTTCTCTTTAAAATCAGAAAAATTTGAGATTTCTGAGGAATTTAGAGGCTCTTTTAAGAGATTTGTATTTATTTTCCTTATCAGAGATTTGAATAATTGGCAATAAATTTCATTAGAAAGCTCAGAGATTCTAGCTTCTGATAAAGAGTCTAGGAAAGAAATCAGGGTTTCTTGGTCTATTTCCAAGATAGAAGCTAAATTATTACGATTTTCAGGGTTTTTGGCTTCAGTTAACATCAGAATAGAAGCTAGAATCTTGAATATTGTGAGGATTTCTTCCTCTTTAAAGCCCAAAGTATTGAAATTCTTCATGATTCCTTGATAAATCTGCTCATCTTCATTGAAAAAAGCAGGAATTGGCTCAGTTTTCAGGATTTCGAAATCAGATATTAGTCTTTTTTGGTTCTTTGAGGTCATTAGACCAAGAATTTTCAAGAGATTTTCTGGGAAATCATGGAAAAGACTATAAAAGATCTTGAAATTCGAGTCCTGCGAAAGAATCTGGGGTTTTCTCGTTATTCGGGTCTTTTCAAGAAAAAAACTATCAACAATCCCGGCTTCGATTTTTCTCTTCTTTTTATTAAGAAGTACCTAATTTTAATCATTTAATATGAGAAAAAGGTTATTTAATGAAAAAGACCTGGAAGAATTTGAGGAAACGACTGGAATTTTCATTAATAATTGAGCGAGAATTCCCGAAAAGACTGAGAATTTGATTAGCGGCATTGAACTTTTCCTCAAAAACATCGAAAAAAGTCGATTCTTTTAAAAAAAAAAACACCTGAATTTCTATGTAAAAAAGAACGATTTACTTGTCATGATATTGAATTCGAAATCCTCAGGCTTCTCATTATTGAGACTAGCTAAAAACTCAACTCCCTTATTAAGATTCAGACTTTTCCCTGAACCTGAAAATCCCAGAAAGAAAATGACTTGACTTTTCTTGTTTTCAAAGGCTTTTTGAAAACAATTGATTATCAAGGAATATAAATGTGGGGCGAAATCTTTCAAAGAGAAAACTGAGGCTTTTTTGATGATTTTCCCGAAGAAAAGCTCATTATTCTTCGAAAATAGGTTATCTATCACTTTCCGATTAAGAATATATAGCAAAATATCATCTATATATGTATAGACCATGTTTTTATTAAATCGGCTTTGCAAATTCCCGAGGATTTCAGCTTCATTTATCATTGTCATCTTCACCATATCATCAAATCCTTGAGGAATATAGATTGGATTTGCTGGCAGAAGACTTTGGGCGTCAGTTTCAAAGATCTGGTTGGGTAAAGACTTTAATTCCAGGAATTGGGATCCAGAACTTTCAGAAATCTTGATTTTCACTAAGTTTTTCTCACGATCAAAGGAAAGAATGTAAGCCTTTTTGTAGAGGATTTGAGGGTCTTCGGAATGGGGAAACTTATGCCAACAAATCATGTTGGGGGTGATCCAGGAAAAATCTAAAGGGTTGGATGAAAGGGGAGATCGGATTTCATGGGATTTTAGGTTGAAATTCATTTTGGAGTGTGGGATTTTATAGGAATTTAAATACTTCTAAAGGTTTTTATTAGAAAATTGTTTATTATTTTGCGTATGTTGCAATAAAAGTTTTATTTCATTCAAGAGGAAACAAAAATATTTTTTCTCGATTTTAATGAGAGAATCTGATAAAA
>Ga0302186_10003896_pt1 | contig 10682 bp, 13 predicted proteins | sample II_Bog_E1_2_FD_198782 | JGI IMG/M metagenome (GOLD analysis project Ga0302186, IMG submission 198782) | Peat permafrost microbial communities from Stordalen Mire near Abisko, Sweden - II_Bog_E1_1 | ecosystem: Environmental > Terrestrial > Soil > Wetlands > Peat | place: Sweden: Abisko...
TATAAATTTTTACTTATTATTTTTTGTGTTCGGAAAAATTATCTATTATTTCAACAACTCATTAACGCTAAAACAAATTTAATAAAATTAAAAATAACTTTTATATATTTTGTTTAAATTTATTTAAAAGAAAAAAAAAAAAAAAAACTACTTTCGAACCCCATTTTCGAAAGTAGTTTCGTTGTATTTATGAAAACAAAAAATTAAAAAAAAAAATTAAATATTTTAGATAAAAAAAATTTAAAAATATTCAAAGAAAATGAATGTTATGTTTGCAAACACATCAGCTCCATTTAACACTTGGAAACCTGTTGATTTAATTTATGAAAACCAAGAAAAACTATCGAAATTGTTTCTTGGGAATATTGGTTCTTATAATAACAAAATCTTTTTGATGGAGAATAAGATTCGTGCAATCGTTTCAATTTGTCCCGAAGTTATTTCACCAAAAAGTGATGAATTTATTTTAGACCATCTGTTGCTTCCAATTTTAGATAGTGAAAAAGCAGAAATTTTTGAGGAGTTAGATCGAGTAGCTGATTTTGTTGAAAAGCATATGAATTTGGGGAATTCAGTTTTAGTGCATTGCATGGCTGGATCTTCAAGAAGTGCTGCTTTCGTCATTGGATATTTAATGAGGAAAAATAATTGGTGCTTTGAGAAAACCTACCTTTTTGTTAAGGAAAAAAGAGCTCAAGTGTTTCCAAATAGTGGTTTCCAACGACAATTGAGAATGTATGAGAAAAAACTATTTTTTAATAAAGAAAACAAAAGTTTAGAAAAATGAAAAAAATGTTTAGTTTATTCAAAATGTGTAGTTTATTCAAAATGTGTAGTTTATTCAAAATATTTAAAATGACAAATTTTTTACAAATTAAAAGTTTCTTTTAAATAAAATATTGGAAATCCTTTTTCATCCATACAAATCATATATATCATTCTTAATAACCTCATTTTTTCTTGCAAAATTTCCTTATTTTTTACATTTTTTGAGTTCGACAATAAATTGCCAATATCTGAAACTTTTGGTAAATAAAGTTCCAAAAACGACCTTTTGCAAAAAATCTGGAAAACTTTTTCGTTGATCTTCCATAATTTTTCATCAACCCCTCTTTGTTTTTTTAAATCAGTTGAAATTTGTTTTTTTTCAAAAAAAAGTTCACATGATTGTTTCCCTTTAAATTCCTTTAATTTCATTTGATAGGAAACTTCTTCATTTTTCATTATTTTCTTTTCATCAGACCCTTTGGTGTTTTCAATGGATAGAACAGATAAGATGAATTCTCTTATTCTCTGAAAGGATTGTGAATAATCTGATTTGAAAAACTCATCAACTTTTTTATTTATCAAATCAATGTTTTCTTGAATGTAATTGGTGAAACACCATAACAAAAACACATCATTAAGCCTCTTTTTCGCAAACTCCTCGGAATTCTCATGAAAAAAAGCAATTTCGCTAATTTCCTTGCTATTTTCTTCTAAGTAATAGCTTAATATTTTCACATAATTTTGCAAAGAATAAGACATAAAATTTACATTTTTCGTGATTTTGTCTTCAGGAGGAAAAGTCAATAAAACCGAGGGGTCATTTTTTACAAATTTTTCTCGAAAAGTCTTTCTTTTCTCTGAGAAATGATTTTCTAGCTTGTTCATAAATTTTGATTGAGCTTTGATGTTTTTCTCCTTATAATAATTTAATGTTTCTAGGTAGCCTTTTTTGGTGGCATTGAATTTTTTCCTGATCTCAAAATATATTTGAAAATTGTCCTTTTGAACTGAAAATTTTTCCAACAAATTTTCATGTCGAAATAAAAAAAATTCTGCTGGTTTTGGTTTTTCTTCCATTTTTTCTGTGATTTTCAAGGGTAAGGATAAATATTCTTCATTCTTTTTCAGATTTTCTGGTTTTTCAAGGTTTTGAGAAGGAGTTTTCAATAAGAGTGGTTTATTTTTTAAATTTTCTGGTTTTTCTTTATTTTCTACAACATTTTTTGAAGAAATTGGTTTAAGTTTTGCTCGGTTCCTAGGATTTTCAACTGATGCCATTCTTGTTTTTCCGACGATTTTGGGTTTTTCAACAATTTTTTTAATATTTTTCTCATTAATCAAAGGTGGCTTTTTTTTATCATCATTTGGAATCGTTTCTTTTTTGATGATTTCTAAAGTATTTTCAGCTTTCACCAATGTTTCTTTGATCGTATCATCGTATTTTGCTATTATTACTTGGTCTTTAGAGGAGATATCTTTCATTGAATTCATTTTTTGGTATTTAGATATTCTTGTTTTAGGCAACTTTTGAAAGAGGATTTTTTCAAGAAAAAATGTCAAATTTTTTATTATAGCGGTTTTCTGTTGAAGATGTAAATCAATTTGACTGAAGGCGTTTAAAGTGGAAAGATACAAATCTGAATTCTCTTTTTTTTTCTCATTCCCAAGATCATTCATTTTTTTTTTATATTTAATATTTTTGCAAAAAAATTAAAAAATTCTTTTTTCTTTGTTAATATTAGTTAAAAAAAAATAAATGTTTTTATTCCTTCTTCTTTAAAATTAGTTTCAAAAAAAGGGTTTAAAATAGTCGATTTTATTGAGATATTGAGGATTGAGACTCATAAATGAGGCCAAATGCTCATAGAGAGAGATGTTGTGTTTGAACTTCGATAAGACATCAGAAATCTGGGAAAGATTGGAGATATGGAAAATTAAATGAAAATTTCATTTTTTTTAAATAAAAAAAAAAATATTTTTAGTTTATTTTATATTTACTTCATTATTAAAATTTTACTACAATAAAAAATAGCCAAAAAAATGATTAGAAAGGATTTTGAATTTTTTTCATATTTTAAAAAATAATTTTTATACAAAACCAAATTTTCAATTTTCTATAGCATAAATAAATAAATAAATAAACTGTTAAAAGTAGTTTAAACCCTCTAGCATTTAATAATGATGAAATTAGAAATATTTCTTATAAAATCAATAAAGTTCTAACTTCAAAAAAAGAGAATGGAGAGAAATTATCTAAAATATTGTGAAACTCATGAGAGACCTTACAAAATTTTTTGGAGATCAGATTATAACCCTTTTGGTTCAAATATATACGAATCATGGACCCCATATGATGAAGGCGATTGCCAATTTCTCGAAAAATGTTACCAAATCTTCTTAAAAGACAAATCCAAAGAAGAAGTCACTTTGGGTCAGCCTCCTGAATACAAAATAAATTTTAAGCATTGGATGCAAATCAATATACAAGATAGGTTCCGCCAACGACCAATAAAACGAGATCTTCCTTCCAATATGCAAAACATTGTGAGATTTAATAGATTTAATGTCGATGTAATTCATGAGAATCAACCAAATATGAACATATTGAATAATGGTGAAAACGATAGTTACGCAGAAAACGTTTTGAAAAAAGGATATGTTACGAAATTATTTCGAATAATTCCTGAAAAACCAATTGAAATCCTAATTCCTGAAAAATTGGATTTCTTCAAATCCATTGAAAAACCAAAAACATATAAATATTTCAAAGAAGAGGAAGTAGATGAAATAACAAATTTCGGAGAGTTTCTATTTTCCTTACATAATGAAATTAATGATTTAAGTAAATATTCAGAGTTTCAAAAGAAACAAAACCCTTATGACTATAAAGAGTGGTTAAATAAAATTACTAAAGAGAATTTTTATGAAGTCTACACAGAAGAAGGGTTTTTATACAGGGAAATCAATAAAATATTAAGAAATTTTAACAATAACGAATTTCCTCTTATTTGCTATTACTACACAAGTCTGATAGCAGCAATTACCTATTATTCGCAACAAAGCTTCGAAAATATGAAAAATGACAAAATAATGAATGAGGGTGAAATATATTTGAATTTATATAGAGGAGGGGGAATTTCAGAAAACGAAATTAAAGCCTATGAAATGAACAAAGATTCATTAATTATTCGTCAATATTTTGAATTTATGTCGACCAGTTTCAACAGAAAAAAAGCAGAGGCATTCATTAAAATTTCAAAATCAAAAAATAAGGCTCTTTACATCATTGAAGTTCCAAATAATGTTAAAAGTTTCGGAAATACAGTTGTATATTTAGGAAACCTTAGTGTTTATGAGGATGAAAGAGAGTGTTTAATCAAAAGTGGCAGTTTATTGAAAATCGAAAATATAACAAAAAATAATGAAGGAATCTTTATTGTAAAATCGAAATTGATGTCAGGGGGATATAAAGGATTCTGTGAATATTTAGAACAAGATTATAAAGGTGAAATATTGGATTTGTCTCATAATAATTTAGGAAATTTGGATATTGATAAAATTACAAGTTTATCAAATGCGCTAATGAAAAATAAAACAATAACAACACTTAAATTGAGCGATAATAAGTTGTGGTGGCATGACGCAAATACTAAGAATGTGAAAATTTTAGCAGAAGCTTTGATAAATAATAAAACAATAACAACTGTTAATATGTCTCGGAATTGGTGTGACAAAAAAAGAATGATAATTGTAAAATAATGATTGAAGCCATAAACAATAATAATAGAATAAAAAGTCTTGATTGGGGACAGAATCATTTAGGATTTTTTGATAATTTTAAATTATTGTGCAAGATGTTGATGAATAATAAAAATATAACATATCTTAATTTAACCTATAATAACTTAAGTACGAGTTCTTTGGAATTATTATGTGAATCTTTAAACAACAATAAAACAATAACAATCCTGGATTTGGGATGGAATGAAATAGGTTCCGATGAACTAGGACAAGACTACCCTGACAATGTTGACATATTAAGGAGATTCTTGCTGAAAAATGAAACAATTTCACTTATTTTATGGGATGGAAATTGTTTTAGTTATGAACAATGGGAAACAATGGTCCCAAATAAGCAGACCTTACGAAGAGTCTGTTGAAAATTCTTTCATTTTAAACAATTTTAAATAAAATGAAAAATTTTTAAATTCGCTTTGCAGGATTTAATTAGGTCATCTAAAATTTAAAATCAAATCGAAAAAAATAGAAACAAAAAAAAAACAAAGCAATGGAATCTTCGAAAATTAAAATTTTCATTTCGGGAACGGTTGGTTTTGAGTATGATCTTGGAAAAGGGGAAATTCTGTTACTTAAGGATTTGAAAGGCTCGATAATTCCGAAACTTTTCAAAGATTCAAAGGATTTCTCATATCTGAGCGATATCCTCAAGTTGGATCAAATGCCTTTTAAGGCTTTTAATGGAAATAAAGAACTAATCACCCCAAAAAAAAGCAAAAGTGGCAATTTTTTTTATGATATTCGGAAAGATAGTATAAATTGCATTGAAATAACTGGTGTGATACGGGGGGTTAATGAACTGATTGAAAGGAGACCCGAAATGATCATTTCAGATCCAGTCAAGGCCGCAGAAACTCAAGAAGAAACAAAGGCAGAAGAAATGTGCTTGGATGAACAAATTAATCTCGAGAAGGCAGTAAAGAACCTTAAGCATCAAGTTAACAATCTTTCTACAAAACTTACGAATGAAATGGAGAGAAACAAAAAGGCCTTTTCAGACATCAAATATTTGCTAACTCAGATGTTATCGATCGTTGATGAAAGATTGCAGCCTTGATAAATTCAAAGGAAAGAAAAATGAGTTTTATTTAAATGAAGGAATTTCTTAAATAAAACTTTTTGGAAGAAAATTAATTTTGATTTTTCATCACATTCCCTAATTATTAAGAATAAATGGAACTCGTGCAGACAAATAATACAATTATAAAAGTATGGGTCCTGATCAGCGTATTCCCCTTCCTCAGGTTTTGAAGTTCGTCGTCCCAACCTTAGAAAAACTTGGAATATCTGACTTAAATCGTTCTAAATTGACTTCCATCCGTGAAAATTTCCAACTAAAAATTTTTCCTCCAATGAAAAATAACACTATGCTAAAGGTTTTTCGTAATGAGCCCATAGATCACGTTCCAGTATGGATGATGAGACAAGCTGGACGCGCCCTTCCTGAATTTAATGAAGTTCGCAAATCTCTGTCTTTTTTTGATTTGTGTGATAACCCATTCGGCTCCACTGAAGTGACTTTGCAGCCTTTAAAGAGATACAATTTGGATGCAGCAATCATTTTTTCTGATATTTTGATCGTTCCAATGGTGATGGGATTAGACTATATCATGGAAGCAGGGAAAGGCCCGCAATGTTTAACACCATTAAAAACCCCAGAGGATATGAAAATGTGAAAGCCTGTGAGTGGGACAGAAGTTTCTTTGATAAGCAATTTTTAACCAGAATGGCATTAAATGGAGAAGTTCCTTTGATCGGTTTTTGCGGATCACCATGGACTCACCATGGATTTTGATGGTTTATATGAGAGAAGGCACTGGTTCAGCCAATAATGCTTTGGCAAAGAAATGGATCAATATGAACTCAGAGAGCAGCCATCAACTTTTGAAAGCGATCGCTAAAGTTTTGATTTTGCATATGAGCAATCAAATTAAAGCAGGAGCGCAACTCATTCAAATATTTGATTCATCAGCTGATTTACTTTCCCAGGAGGATTATTTAGAATTTTCACTCCCCTAAAGGAATTGAAGCAAAGTTTCGCAGATATCCCGATTATCTTTTTCCCCAGGGGACAATATGGAGCGTTAAAGGAAATCCTCACGAATCCAACTTATAAGGTTTTTGATTGTATAGGATTAAGTCATGGTATGGATATTATAGAAGCCAGAGAATGGGCTGAAAAAACAGGGAAGGTTTTACAAGGAAATTTAGATCCGGGGGTTATTATGGGGGATGCAAAAATAATCGAAGAGAAAACAAGACAAATGATTGACTGTTTCGGGTGCCAGAAATACATCGCAAATTTAGGACATTGGGTTTGGCCTAATCATGAAATCCAGAAACTACAGACATTTGTGGACACTGTAAGAGACCATTCATTTAAATTAATAAAGCAAAAATAAGGTGTTTTTTTGGAAAAATACATCCTAAAAAGAAAATATTTTTAATTGCGTTTTATTAAACAATAAATTATCAAATCATTTAGTTTTTAAATTATTTTTTAAAATATGAAAAAAATTCAAAAAAAAAAAATAATGTTTTTTTCAAATTTTTCTTTCTTAAATATAGATTCATTATATTTCTGTTTTCCATTATTTTCCAAATATATTTTAGCCATATCTCAAAGAGTCGTTTTTAGTTATTCTTCATTTTTTTTTCTCTTTTTTTCAATATAACTTAAGAACGATTTGAATTTCAAGGTGAAGTAATGGAAAATCCCTTTCAACTTAGCCCTCATTTCCTGTGATTCCTCAGAAAAGCTGTCACTGATTTGTATGACTCTATAAGATTCAAAAATGGCGCTTTGAATTAATGAGTTGAAAAGATAAATCATTATGAGAATAATAAAAAAAGATAAAATTAAAAAGGTAGACTGAGCAACAAAAAACATGAAAGAACGAATCATAGTATCGGCTAAAAATAAAAAATTTAGTCAAAAACATCATCATTTTATTACCTGTAACATAAACATAAAAAATAGAAGGAAAAGCTCGTGAGAATGAATTAAATTCCTCAAGATAAGTGCCAAAACAAATCCAAGCAATAAAAGCAAAAGAAAGAAAAGTCATAAAGATTAACCCGAAAACCAAAATGATACTTTTGTATGACTTTTGAAAAAAATAATGAATAAATAAAATATCAACATATTTAGAAAAAATATAATAAAGGAAATGATTAATTAACCTTCTTCAATATTAGAAAGAAAAGGAAAATGTTCTTGCTAAAAATCAAAGATTGCAAGATCTTGATTGAAATAAAAAGACATAAAATTGCTTTGATTCGAAGACAGACGTAGTAATTGTTCGCGTAATATAACAAATCCTGATTAAGAATTCAAATTCATAAAAAAAAAAATAATAAAAACCTGATAGTTATCATTATTTAGGAAATCTGTCAATTGCCCACCAGTCCCTTCATAAAACAGTCCATAAAAAAGCAGATTGAGGATCAAAATTGTAAAATCAACCCAAAAGTTGTTCGAGCAAAAATATGACAAATCGCATCCACAGTATCGTTTAGATTTACTGTTACTACTGCAGTCTAGAAGCTGGGAAATTATATAAAACAATAAATAGAATGTCCATTAATAAAATTTACGTAAAACATAGTCATAAATACGAAATTGAAAACATTCAAAGATACAATCGCAATATCATAATTTCTCAGAAAATCATTGAAATAAGTGAGATCCTTATGAGGTATCAGGAAAACATCAACATAGGTCGATGATACATATTTTTTCTCATAAGAAAATTCAAATAACTTGATCAAATTTTATGATTTTTTTGTTTAAATTTTAAAAAGGATTATTAGAAAACCTGCGTTATTGTAACATAATAATATTTTGTCAGCTCGAAAAAATTTATTTGCAAAAACAAAGCTTTCATATTATTATCAATGAATCCCGAAGTAATCATGAGATCTGTAATATTTTGAATTTGACTAGAAGTTGTGCTCTTATTCAAATCAAGTACATATCCACTTCCGTCATATGAACCCAATTGTCCTGTGATCTAAAAAAATTAAAAAAACTTTAAAACGAAAGCCATTTTTGAAAACTGATGGAGTTCCTGTTTCTGTAGCAGTTTGAAATTGTTCCCAAGTGGCATTTCCAATGCTTTCGGTGTCTTTTCAGGTATTTCATTCAAAAAAACAGCTAATTTTATAAAATAAAATAAGATCTTACATCTTGTTTGTTCATTGTAGTCATCATAGAAGCAATTTGGCTTAATGTAATTTGTAACAATATCGTTTATGGGAAGTTCTGCTTCATGGGAGCATGTCATGGATTGTATTTTCATCTTTTTTTCTTAAAATTAAAATTATCCTGCGTTTTCAATTTACTTGTTGAATCCGGTATTTTCCCACAACAAAAAATGTAGGGCTATTCGGGACTACATAATTCAAACATTTATTTTTTAATGAGATTTTTATTACATCCTGTGTCGTTAAAGGTGTACCATTTATCATTAATATAATCAAAAAGTTCACTATGTGAAAAAATGTTATTGTATTGATCATCCATGCTTAAATGCAGTACAATGAAATATGAAAAAAATTGAAGCTTACTAAATTGCTACAAATCTTGATTTTATTTCAGCGAAATCACTTATAAATGCTGAATTTAGAAGAGTGAAGAGGACCAAGGCCTATAAAACTTAATTAATTGATTGGGAAAATTTATAGAAATCAACCAAAAGAACAGAATTCAATATTATATAGCAAATTTTCTGAAAAAAATTCAATTTTGCACCGCCACTTTCTTTGTAATTGACATATTGCTGAAATCATTTTAAAATTGTATTGTATGTATTCCTTAATAAAAGACCTGCAGTCCCGGTTTTTTTTTTAGAATATAATCTTCCATTTTCTTCAAATGATTCGTGTTTCTTTGCTGAGCTGAATAGTTCACTTCGCTGAGTTTTATTGCTTTTTATTTTATTAAATTTCTCTTTAAATTTGCTTCTTTTATAAGGGATACATTCCACTTGAGAGTCCAGGAGGTCTTCCATCTTAGGCAATTTTTCTCTTAGCAACAAAATGGCATGGGTGTCATTTTCATCCCGAAAGAAAAAATCTGCATTCGATTCATAGAGAAGAGCCATTGAATTATGGTTCTGATCAGTCAACACATAGTTTTCTTTATCTCTAATATTCTGTGGTGAAAACAAAAAAATTATTATTTTAAGTTTTTGAAATTAGTCACCCAAAAATCACAAGCTCGATCAAAAATTTGCGATATTTTGGTGTCATTGGTAAGACTATAAGCATAAAAATTTTAGAAGAAATATCACAAAATCTTTTTTTTTACCAAAAAGTATGCATGAAATTCTGAATCTCAGCATTGGGGTCTTCATTCTCATTTTCTTCCATTTGGGAGAGTTCTTGATAAAACTTTCAGAAGAAGACAGAACGAGGAATAAATAAAACTAACTCAAAAAATTACCCATTTAACACAAACGCTAGGGACACTCATAATTTCATGTTTTTTGATATTCTTATGCTTCATTTCGGTATATTTCTGCTGATAATATTTGGCAATTGCCACTTTGGCATTATTCTTGGTGTTTTCTTTTAATTGGTTGCCAACAAAATCCTTATATTCATTCAACTCGTTGTTTTTCTATATAAGTTTGGATTAAAAATCATTTATTTTTAAAAACATTTTCGTTCTCCCCCTCGTGATTTAAAAATGCTTCAATGCGCTCGTTTTCTAGATTTAAATAATTTAATTTGGCATGAATCTCTTCAATTTCTTCCTTCAAATATTAATCAGATTGGAGAATAAAAGTATCTTTTACGTTTGTTTTGAATATTAATTCATTATTTTTCTTGATCCGATCATCAAAATCTTTAATTGCTTGTTTTTGCTGCTCTAGGATGTTCTCCTCTTTAGGTTTCTTAGTAAATGGGTGTTTCATTTTCGTTAAATTAAAAAAGAACATTTTCTTCAGTCTTTTTTTTCACTGTTTTTGATAAAAATGTCGCCATGTATTGAATGAATTTAGAAACAAAAAATTAATAAATTTTCATTTTAAATAATAATTTAAAAAAAAAATTTATTGGGAGCATCCCCTACGTTAAATGTTGTTTTTAATGAAATGTAGTTTTCTTTT
>Ga0302186_10003900_pt1 | contig 10673 bp, 7 predicted proteins | sample II_Bog_E1_2_FD_198782 | JGI IMG/M metagenome (GOLD analysis project Ga0302186, IMG submission 198782) | Peat permafrost microbial communities from Stordalen Mire near Abisko, Sweden - II_Bog_E1_1 | ecosystem: Environmental > Terrestrial > Soil > Wetlands > Peat | place: Sweden: Abisko, Stordalen...
AATTTTAAAAAAAAAAAAAAAAAAAAAAAACTCAAAAAAGCTTTTATATTATTATTTTTTGTTAATATATGGAAATATGAATAAAAATAAAAAGTTTGAGAAAAAAAATTCTGAAATGGGATAAAAAAAAAACGACTTCTTTAAAGTAATTGAAACAAATGAAAACAAAATCGTTTAAAAAATCACCTTGGATTTATCCAATTCCTATGATGAAACTCTTACAAATCGAGCAATTTACAAATTTTATTTGGGATTATTAGAAGGGGCTAAAAATGATCTATTGAAAGCAAAACAAGATTTTTTACATTTTAAAGTGGAATGGGACTTAGAACCTAACGAATGTTTGAAACGTGAAAGAATTGAAGATTTTTTAAGCAAGATTAAAGAATAATAAAATTTTTAAACAAATTCATGAGATGAAATTTTGATTTTATTTTTTTTGTATTGCATTTTTTTCATTATAAAACGAACAAAGTTTAGGATTATAGGTCATAAAAATTTTGTAAAAAAATGAATTTTTTTAATTATGATTTATTTTAAACGAAAAAAAAAAAATCTGAATTTCATTTTTTATTTTTCGGGATTTTCGAATTTTCAAACGTTAATATTGGTAAACCTTGGCAATATTTCTTGGTTTATCAGGGTTATCGTTCTTCAACAAGGTGAGTTCATAAGCGAGCATTTGGAATGGAATCACGCTGAGCAATGGAGTGAGTAATTGCACGGTTGGTATTTCAATGTACTCATTGATTTTGTTCTTGGTGAGTTTATGATAACAATCTGTGATGACGGTGGTATGTGCTCTTCTGGATTTCACCTCGCTCAAAGCCAATTCCATATCATGGAAGTATTCATCATCCAAAATAATCAACAAAACTATAAAAAACATATTTTTTTCCATTTTTTTAAAGAGTGATTATATCTTTCTTTACCTTTGGTTGATCCTTCAACATCTGGGTTAATAAGAGCAATTGGACCATGTTTCATTTCTCCAGATGAGAAGGCCTCAGCTTGCAAGAATCCAGTGGTTTTCAATTTCAAGGCTCCTTCCCTAAAAATAAAAAATTCGGTTAAACGACCTTTGAATTTAAGGGTGTCACTTGGCAATTGCCCCAGCTGCTCCTTTTCCCAACACCATCAAATAGGTCTCATTTACGTAAACCTTGGAAATTTCCTTAATTTTGTCTCCAATGGAATGCAACACCTCACCTAAAATGAATTTTAAAGTATTTTTTTATAGATTTTCCTCAATTTACCGAAAAACACTGGCAATTGTCTCAAGGCGTTCTTCAATTCCATTCTGAGCATCTTCTTATGCAAATGGCCTTTTCTATTGGACATCCAAATTGCCATCATGAGCAAGGAAACGACCTGTGTCACGAATGATTTGGTGGCTGGTATGGCAAATTCCCTTCCGCAATGCAAATACACTCCACAATCCACCTTGGAAGCAATTAAAGACCCCACACCATTGACACATCCTATGGTGAACAAACCCAATCCTCGTGCCAATTGCAACTTTATCCACATAAATTTTATCATATTTCAAAAAAAAGTTACTAATTTGAAGACGATTCCTGTCTCTCCAGATTGCGAAACGAACACTGCTCCTGCATATTCCTTAGGCAAATCAGTCTCATTAGCGTCTGAAGCCTGAACCACTGACACAGTGTTGAAAATTTCCAGGATTCTGAAGAATTTCAAAGCAAAGGTCGCCGCCCAAAAACTGGAGCCTTCCCCGCAAAGCACCAAATTCTCAATGGCTATGATATCCTTCTTTTTGGATTCCAAGCCTCCCAAAGTACAGCAATCTTCCATTTCATGGGACAGTCTGGACCCATAGCCCATGGTTTTCAAAAGGGCTTCTGGTTGTTCGAACATTTCTTGTTCATAGAAGAACTTGTATGGATGTTTGGGATGGGCTGGGATCTCGCCCATATCAGGCCCAATGGATTTAAGAGTGTTCTTTCGGTTCATGCTGGCCTTATAAAACTCGGCTCTCTTCTTGAGATCCAGTTCAATGATCTCTCCGTCCTTCAAAGGAATGTAGTTGCTGGTATATTTGGAAAACACAGTCTTGTCTGATCCTACAAAAATGGCCTCTGGGTTCAAGCCTATCAACATGGTGGACCCGTTTCTAGAGGCGACCATAATCTCTGGGTTGGACTTGTCAACAATCACCAAGGCCCAAGTGCCTGAAACATTGTCATTGAGGGCCTTTTGTGTGGCTTGGAGTAATGTCAGGCCTTGATCGAGCTGAAGACCGATATAATGTGCGATGAGCTAAAGAAATCATGTAATTTTTCATTAATTTAAGCGGAAATGTACTTCGGTGTCGGTTTCAGTTTTGATCTCGATGTTTTTGGCCTCGAGGTCCTTTCGCATCTGCTCATAATTGTCCACTGTTCCGTTATGTGCAATGAGAATTCTGCCTTTCTAAAGCAAAATCTTTTAAATGATTTATGGGAGTTATTCTTACGTAGTCAGTATGAGGATGAGCATTCATGTCAGTTTTCGAGCCACAGGTAGCCCATCTAGTGTGAGCTATGCCCAGCATTCCGTTTTTGTGGATTTCTGGCACCTCTTTCTTCAATTTCTGGATGCTGTCCTCCTTCTTTGCGAGGTCATTGGCGTATTTGGTGACGGTCACGTTCTTCTCAGCATCTATGGTGGCCAAACCTGCGGAATCATAGCCTCTATGTTGGAGGATCTGAAGACCTTCTAAGCAGATATCTTGGGCATTATGGTGGTTGGTTAGAACGGCAATTATGCCACAGCATTGCTAAAAAAAAGGAATGAATGAGATAAATTTAAGAGGGAGGGGATAGTAGTACTGGACGACGATAATACTCGTAATAGGTGGAGGATAGGAAAAGACCACCGAGAAGGAAGGCACGACGAGAGAAATTGGGGATGAATCTGGAAAACATTGATTGGGAGATTTGTTCGTGAAGATTTTTTATTTGATTTTTATTTTGGTTTTGATTTATTTAATATCTAGATAAAAAAAAAAATGATATTGAACTGGTTCTCTTGAGTTTAGGAAAATTTAGTTTGAAAAAATGATGAAGTTTATGGATTTAAGCATTTCTTTAATTATTTTCCTTTGAAATGTGAATCCTTTTGTTTTATTATAACTTATTTATATCAATGTAGTGTATTAGTTGTCTGAGAAAGAAAAAATATACAAATAAAATTATTGTTAGAAAAATGGTGCATAAATTGGCTTCATATATACAAAGACAGAAATCGTTGGAAACTTCTTCTTTCATATAAAACTGAAATAAAGAAAAATGAATAATTGAAAATATAATAATAAAAATTTAGAAAATAAAATAATTTTACATTCTAATTCAAATGCCCAACTTTAAAAGAACCCAGCTCGAAGAAAAATTAAATACTCATCAAAAAATATACAACTTTTTTTTATAAATTGAGATCCTCCAAATAATTTAAAAAAAAGCATTTATTCCTTTTTCCAAGCCCCCTTTATTTATATTTTCAAAATGATGGAAAATGACACCCAAAATCTTGGTTATGCCGGCTTCTTTTTCAAGAAGACTCTCCAACCTCATTCTTTGCGTAACGATCATTTTAAACAGGCCAACGACTTCAAAGATAAAAACCTGGTGCTTTATATCAACCAGAAATTCAAAGAGATCCGTCGACGTCTCGGCACCTCTAATATCCCCAAGCCGGTTTTTGTGCAATCTATTCTTCAGACCAAATCCACAAAAACTGATATCAATAAGATTTTGGCTCAAGAAAACATCGAAGATAGGCAAGAGAAGCAAAAAATGGCTAATAAAGATTTCGATAAAAATCAGAAAATCATGATGATGAAACGTTATGAGCCAACTATGAACTCTATAAATCGTGAGATATTGAAGAAATTGAGTGATAAGAAATCCAAGGAAGTATTCGTTTTTGAATCTGTGGGGGCTCCTCCCAAGAAAATACCCCGACGAACTGATCCAATGAACCCAGATAAGAAGGTTCGCGCTATCCTTCATGACAAATTGACAGAAAACGAGATGAAAGACGGCCTTTCACAATTCAACAAGTTGAGACTCAAGACGAAATTCCAACAATTGAAAAAGGACAAGCATTTTGAAAAAATCGACTTTAATAAAAAGTTCAAGGTGATCAATCAAATCATCAATCATGAAGATGACCCAATGGAAAATCTCTATTTTATGACACAAATCTGTGCGAAGAACAATATAGATCTATCTCATTTGTTACAGGTTGACCCTGAGAAAATCAAACTTTTAGAAGAGGAACCTAAAGAAAATGAGGGGACCGATCCTAGTATGATGATGACCAAAGAGGAAAAAAAGCTCAAAAAGACGAAGACCGTCTTAACCACGGGACATCGTAGACTTTCGACCACAGAAATAGAGGAGATCATTCAGAAAGAGGAAGATAATCAAGCGAAGAACTTGGTCGATATCTTTAAAAAGACACAGGAGGAACAGGATGAATATAAACAAAAGATGACCACCAAAGAAATGAGCAAAAAACAGAACTTCCAGGATAATTTGTTCCACAAAATGGAAGACCAAAACCGTCAAGAAATCATGAAAATTTGTAAGAGATCATTTTTTGTTTCACCATAGTCTTAACCTTTTTTTTCATTAGTGAAACAAAAAAACGAATTCAATCAACAAAAGTTCCTCCGTTCAAAGAAAAGATTCGATCCTTCTAAAAAAATAGATCAAATGTTGTATTTCGATAAACTTTCCGTGCCGAAATCGCAGCAACTGGCCCATCGTCGCCTTGCTACCAACCCTAATCTTCCAAGCCCTATAAATTCTTCTGCCTTTAAGGATCTTCCCTCATCAAAAATCCTCACATCCCCCAATCTTCTCTCTCCCAAAGCCACTAAATTCAGCAGACCTCGGTTTCAAAGCCTCGCATTCGCTACTTCCCCATCCAACCTCCTCCGTGATGACCCCTCTTTTGCTATGTTCATGAGACCCCAAACCACGAAAAATTCTACAAAAATAAGAAATTCGAAGTTTTTCAGGCCTTCATCAGCTTCTGTTAATATAATTTCCATTTCAGACACCAATAAATTAGACCTTAAAAATCCACAATTGTTTTCTACATTAGAAACTTCAAAGGAAGAGAAATTGGAGGAATCAAAGCCAACCTCACCTACAAGCCCGAAGCTCCGAGTATCGATTTTCGAGACTTATAAGGATCCAAACCAAATTGGGATGAAGGATAGTTCCGAAAATGCGAAAAAAGAGAGAAAGTTCAAAATTTTAATGTCGCGGAAAAGGGAAAAAAAAAAGCTGATAAACAATTTCGAGAAATTCTTTGTGAAATGTGACATGGAGACTGTTATGCAATATGATGAGACTAAAACTTTGGAGGAGGAGTTCAAGAAATTCGGAAGAGAATATGGGAAGATGCAATATATGGCTAATAAAAACGTGGAGAGATATAATTTGCATAGTTCTGACAACCAGTTTAATCAGATGAGGGCCCAAATCAGCTTTAAAAAGAAACTAATCGACCATTTGTTGGAGAAAGTGAGCGATAAGCAGGATTTATTATCGATGTATAATAAACATGTATCTATGGAAGATAATATTGATAAGAGCAAGTTGATCATTAATGAATAAAAAAATGTAGATTTTTTTATTTTTTTTAACTTTGTTATATTTAATAAAAAAAATATAAACCTTCTTATAAGAAAAATGATTGCCTACTCATGATAAAAAAAATTACTTAAAAAAAGTTAAAAACTTGTTCTTTGGCCTTAATTTTATTCGTGCCAATGTCCCATATAAACAGCCCTTCTTCCCTCCCATTTCAAGTCAATCGTCCACCTCAGACTGTAAACTTCACTGAAAATCTGCAAATGGTTGAAACACCTGAAAAGCCCTCAAATACATCGTTCATTTCTGATAACCCACTAATAAATGAAAGCCCAGGGCTTGTTTTTTCTCCAATGAAAGACCCTGAAAAACCACTTCCATTAGCCAAATCTCCTCGTGACCATAAAAAAGTGGTGCCATACAAATCAATTATGGCAAAAGAAACCAAGCCCAGGCAAATTAACATAGCTTACTATAAAGATTCAACCTTTCTTGGCGTGTTTTCCATAATTTTGGCCTATATTATGACTGACATAGAGAAAAAACCCAGATCATTTAAAATTGGTCTCTTTTCAATTTTCATAGTTGTGGGATTCCTCGTTCTAATGCAAAGTGCCATTCAAATATCGCCTCTTATTTTCCTAAAGATCTCTGAAAGTCAAATAGGAGACACTGATGTCATCTTGACCCCGATACCTCCATCCAATGATTCCCGATTACAAAATTCCTCCTTTAATTCGAACCCACTCAATTCAATCCGATTATTAAATGGTCCTTATCTCGAGGACTTATGTGATCAAATGTCTGAAATGATGGGTTGTTCCCCTAGATGGGTGCTTTTCGGTGATGCTTATGATGATCAAGAGGATCAGAAACTAAGGGTTTTCATATTAGCTTTTGATTATATAAAGGAGAAAAGTATCGGCTTGGGTCGAAATCTCATCGCTCCAGAAATTGCAGGCAATGAGTCTTACCTGACCCTTTCAACTGTGATGTCTTTGAATTTAGGCTCAACAGTTCAATTGAAGGTTGATGTGATAAATTCGTTGGTTTCGTTGGGATATTTAACCCTCAGCAATTCCAATGAAACTACGGATCAACAAGTCCAAGATCTTAAAGATTCTATAAAAAACCAGCTTCGAAATTATTTCGCATTGACTGGAGCCAACGTGACCCAAAATACTACAATAAACACAGATATTTTAAAGACCAATGCCAAGTCTTTGAACACTTTCATCAAAGATTCCGGACTTCCCATGAATACTACCGTCTCGAAATACCCCAACATTGAGAAATTATTGGTGAATAATTTGAATCTACCCTCAAATTTCTTCCAAGTGAACAATTATGATCTCGATAATCTGACCACTTTATTGGATTCAGTGAACTCTTTGCCTGATAACACTACTTTCAGCAGCAATTCCACCTTCGAAGCCCTGCTGGATGCCATCATTGCAGCTCTCAACCTCACAGCCACTTTCGAAATCAAAGCCAATATCAGTGACTCCCAAGGTAAATGGACTGAAGTCTTGGGTAATGTCCTGGCATTTGACTACCGTTATATTCCAAATATCATAGTGAATAGTATCATTGAAGCTTTAAAGGAAAGCACTGATCCTATTGTCAGATCATTGGTCCCAACCCAAGGACTTCAAAATTTCATTCAAAACACCGTGAATGCATTTGATATTAGACAATATACGGTTTCTGAGAATGTGGTAATTAAGAACCGAATGCAGGTGTATACTGATCAAGATACCATCGATGGGTATTTCATCGATCTCACCAATAAATACTTCAAACTAATAGGTAAAGATTACCCTGCCACTGCCAATATTCCTTTAGCATTGGCTGTGGAAGGGGTCTTATTAATAAAGGACTTCCTGGATAGTGTTTTTACTTCCGCGGTGTTTATTTTGATTCTGCTTTCGATGTTATTGATATATTCCTTGATGATTTCGAACATTGATGAAAAAACCTATGAATTTGGGATGTTGAGAGCTTTGGGTTTTAGAAATTATAGCTTGGTTTTGTTGCTTTTGACACAGGGATTGATTTACGCTTTACCGGCAATGTGTTTCGGCTTCATTTTTAGCCTTTTAGTGAATAATATGGTTTATTTCCTTGTGTTTGATTTCACTTCTGAGAGTTCAACATATGCTTTACATTATACTGCTATCATTATCGGCTTTTTATTGGGCATTCTGATGCCTTTGATCTCTAATATATTTCCTATCTTTAGAGCTTTGTCGAAAACTTTAAGAGATTCATTGGATCTCTATCATAGAGTCATAAATTTGATGGCCATCAGAGTAATGAAATTGGAAAAATTAGGCATTTCCTTCAGTCAATTCATCAACTCCATGACATTGATCATCATTGGAATAACCACATATTATTTCGCTCCATTGGCTTTCGTGGAAGAAAATGTGGCACTTTTCTTAGCTATCATGAATATCGTCTTAATATTCCTCATCCTTGGGTTCACTATCTTCGTCAATCTCTTTCAAAACTACTTCGAAAAAATCCTGCTTTTCCTATTTCTCTGGGGGTCTGACCGCAAACTTAAACCTCTGATCCATCAAAACATGAAGGCTCATGATAAACGCAACGCTAAAACTGCACTTATGTACACAATTTGCATTGCCTTTCTAATTTTCGCAGGAGCAGGCTTTTCTCTTCAGACGAACGTCATAGAAAACACTTTAAAATTAACTATAGGCTCTGATATCGCAATTGAAGATGAGACCTATGGATTAGATGAATTTTCAATGCGCACTTATCTTTCAGATTATATGGCCAAATACCCAGATAATGTTGATCAATACTCTTTTACCAGCGTGCCTTTAGATAAAATGCCAGGCATCCAATTGCCTGACTTCAGTCCTTTGAGTCAATACCCTTCCCAATCATGCAACATCATGGGCATTGAAAAGAACTATCTTCAGTCCTCATTTATTGAATACTATCTACCCACAGAATATGATACCACTGTTTCATATCCTATCCTTTCTGATGGCGAAAAAGATGGCATATCTTCTCTATTCACCTTGGATGGCACTATGACTATTTCTTTAAGTGAGGACCCGTACAACATTACATCCGATTCAAATATAAGACCCACCAACGCTTCTTCTGGGATCAATGAAACTATCCTGATGATAATCCCAGAAGGAGCAAGAGACGGCCTGGCTATTGATACAACCACACCTGGGGTCTTATTATTTGGGGATCGCGCATATAAGGTGAGAGTGCGAAATATGGCAAGGAAAGTACCTGGTTTCGGGTTCAAATTTTCATCATACCAAACGGTTATTTCGCAATTGTGGGTTGCCATTTCAATGGATCAAATGGAGAAACTGATAAAATCAGAATGGAGGTTCGCCACTAATGAAAGCGCCTCCATAGATGAATTTTATGAAACCAACCCGAAAAACATGACTTATGATATTTTGAAACAAAAATTGATGATTAAGTTTAAAAGGCCGTTGAATTGGTTAGAGAGGAGTGAATTGTCCAATGGATTGAGGAATTATTTTCTAAGTGATTTAACAATATTATATGATACGCAGGGGTTGGTTGATACCTCTCAACAGGCCTTCTATTTTATCAATTTATTCTATATGATAGTTGCAGTGATATCTATTATCCTATCTTTTTTCTTAATTTTGGTTTCATTCATCAGTAACGTGAAGGAAAACTCATGGGAATTTGGGGTATTACGAGCTATAGGTTTGAATAAGTACCAAATGACTAGGATGTATATGTATGAGGCAGGTGTATTAATTTTTGCTTCAGGGGTTTTAGGCTCGATTGTGGGAATCGTTGTGGCGGTGACTTTGGTAATGCAATTTCTGTTGTTTACTGAATTACCATTTGAGTTTCTGTTTCCAACAGATATTTTCTGTGTGACGTTTATTTTTGGGTTTTTTACAGCGTTGGGGGGTAGCTATTATGCTGTGAAGGAAATTAGAGATAAGCCAATTGCCAATATTACAAAGGGGCTACTGTAAATGTTTGGGTCGAATGGTTTCAAATTTGAATTTTTGTTATTTTGTATTAAGAAATAAAATATTATAAAATTAAAATAAATTACAAAGGATAAAAGACAACAAACTATTTTTCTCATTTTTCAAGAAATATTTTTTATATCCTACAGTGAAATCCTCTCAGTATCCAGCAAACCTTCTCTAACTCTTTTGAAATGATTCTTCCTGAGTCAATGCGTCAAAAGCGACTAAATTTAGCTTGGGTATTGTTTTCAGAGGAGCATTAGCAGAGTATTGATTCGACTATTGATGTCCCAATTGAGTGAAATAAGATTTAAAAGGTTTTTAAGTTTTTTGGCATTTTGGATGGATTTTGGCCGATTTTAATAACAAAACCAGACAAAACATCTTATTGTTTTTCCAGACCTCGTAAAAGAAGAAAAAAAACAACAATAAACTCGCGAATTATTTCTTCAAACTCAAGGAAACGCCATTAAATCTCAGTTTTGTGAGATACATAAGGTGGTCTTTGTCTCAGAGAAAAAATTGGAATTTCAAACATATTTGCACAATTAGACATCACATATGTCCTCATGAAGACCTCGAATATCCATAGAAAAAAATGAGAGGCATGAGAACGATTTGGTGACAAAAGACAAAAGCGTGTTTAAAGTCTATATAACGAAGACGAAGTTAAGAGGTTCCAGTTCCAATGTTAGCTGTTTTTTTTCTTCAATATTTTTCATAGAAATAATTTTTCAGGATTATATTCTATAGAAAAAATGTTTCCAAATTATTTTCTATAGTATTTTTTTTTCAAATTTTAATTCTTCAGCCTTCCTATTTTTAGATTTGTTAAATTTAAATTTTAAGAAAATTTAATTGATTTTTTGAATATTAGAATTATTTTTTCTTATTTCATGAAATTATATGATTATTATTATTTGTAAATATTAGCTTTTAAATTCTTGTTTTTCTCTAAAGCCGATGAAAAAAGCTTCATATTTTCGATATTTCCAGAGCCAAAACCATTACCCCCCAAATCCAAAGTTGTTAAAGTCGTGTTTTTCTCTAA
>Ga0302186_10003901_pt1 | contig 10673 bp, 7 predicted proteins | sample II_Bog_E1_2_FD_198782 | JGI IMG/M metagenome (GOLD analysis project Ga0302186, IMG submission 198782) | Peat permafrost microbial communities from Stordalen Mire near Abisko, Sweden - II_Bog_E1_1 | ecosystem: Environmental > Terrestrial > Soil > Wetlands > Peat | place: Sweden: Abisko, Stordalen...
TTTATTCCGGGCACTTCAGTTATACCGGTGGTCCTTGCTGTCAGGATTAAGGGATTACCTGCTATATCAGTCAACCCTGAAGTTTGAAGGGTATACAGTTTTCCCCGTTCAAAATCAGTATCAAAACTCAAAGCCACCGACATCTTATCTGCTGCGACTTCCAATGAAGCGGGACTGCCCACCCCCTGGTCAACACTGTATGAAGCATGAGTGAAATCCATTGCCTCCGAAAATCCCAATTCCAGTATATTGGGTTGATCCAGTGTGAATGTTGTCCATTCAGGCGGATCCGTATCAACAGCTTTTGTCCCTGTAACAAGGATATCGTCAAAGTAATAGTCGGTTCCGGTTGTTGCAGTGTTCGTAAAAAGCAGTCCGAAATATGTGCTGCTCTTTACAATATTATTTTGAACAGTTCCTTCCTGAATAAAATCACTATCTGTTGACAGCTTGTCGTACAGCACAAAGTTTCCCTGGGCATCGCGTGTTACTTTTATTCTCAGGTCAACAGGATTGCTGTCTGTACGTTTGGCTTTCCCTTTAATGATATTGGTTTTCTTAGTCCCTTCCTGCACATACAGTGATATTTCATCATTTGATCCACCGATCTCTACATAATATCCGTTACACCCCGAAGTGACATCATTTTTGTCGGATGCCAGATAAATACATGCATAGTTATAAGCCGAAGGGTTATAGGTTATTTTCACCGAACATTCCCACGAAGCATTTTCAAAAGCTTCGGAAGGTGTAAACAAAAAAGAGGTTGAAGCAGCTTTTGCCTGAGATTGTAACTGAAAAGCAGCATTCACAACGAAATTGGAAGTAGTGCCGGTCCATACGGGGTTATCTGTAAAATCCCCGTCAGAAAAGGTCTCATTGACCTGACCAAAACATATAAACGGCACAAAAAACACAAAAAAGAGGCTTAAATTCTTCATAATGTGTCATAATTCTACTGAAATGAATTACTTTTGCGAACTGTTTAAAAGTCGGACAGCCCCTGTAAGGGAAACTGTTACCGGATGACAAAGATATAAAAAAAATAAACAGGTCAACCATTTTAGGATTGATCATCTCCTTTTCCCTTTTTAGGAGTAAGGGGGCTAAATTTCAACACGATGAGAGTAGCAATTGTAGGTGCCAGTGGTGCCGTAGGACAAGAATTTTTACGTGTGCTCGCTGAGCGCAATTTCCCGTTGACCGGATTGAGCCTGTTTGGTTCATCACGCAGTGCGGGTAATGTGTATGACTTCAAAGGTGAAAAACTCACCGTTAAAGAGCTTAAACATGGCGATGATTTTAAACCGTTCGATATCGTATTTACCTCTGCAGGAGCAGGTATATCAAAAGAATTTGCCGGAGACATTACCCGGTTCGGAGCTGTCATGATTGATAACTCGTCGGCATTCCGTATGGAAAGCGATATTCCGTTAGTGGTACCAGAGGTAAATGCCTTTGACGCCAAAATTCGTCCACGGGGTATCATTGCCAATCCAAACTGCACCACCATTCAAATGGTCGTTGCCCTGAAGGCACTGGAAAATATTTCACATATCAAACGTGTTCATGTGGCCACCTATCAGGCTGCCAGTGGTGCAGGTGCCGCAGCCATGGACGAACTGGAACTGCAATACAAACAGGTACAGGCCGGTGAAAAAGTAACTGTAAATAAATTTGCCTATCAACTGGCCTACAATGTCATTCCGCAGGTAGATGTATTTACCGACAATGGCTATACCAAAGAAGAAATGAAAATGTACAACGAGACCCGCAAAATCATGCATTCCGATGTGGAAGTAAGTGCCATGTGCGTTCGTGTACCTGCCCTTCGCGCCCATTCCGAAAGTGTATGGGCCGAAACGGATAAGCCAATATCTGTTGAAGAAGCCCGTGCAGCATTTGCTGTTGCTCCCGGAGTGGAACTAATGGACAATCCTGCTGAAAAGATTTATCCTATGCCTTTGTTCCTTTCGGGCAAAGATCCTGTTCATGTAGGACGTATCCGGAAAGACATCTCAAACCCCAACGGCATTACCTTTTGGTGCGTCAGCGACCAGATCAGAAAAGGCGCTGCCCTGAATGCCGTCCAGATTGCCGAATACCTGATTGCAGAAGGAGAAATTAAACAGGAATGAGGAATGAATAAGTAGTCGGTAGTTTGTAGTTAGTAGTCGGTAGTTAGTAGTAAAAGAGTATACAAATTTCAGAACTGTAAAATAGGAACTAGTAAATGAATTAAGAGTAAATGTATTGATCATTTTTCTTCTGATAAATGAATAACCGGCTTTGAGATTTTCAAAGCCGGTTTTTTTATTCCAATTGTGCGACCACTTGTGAAGCCCTCACTATAAATAACCCCGGGATAATCATACTGTTATTTGTGAGGGTTTCACTTCTGCAACCCTCCTGAGTGAAGCCCTCACTATAAATAACCCCGGGATAATCACACTGTTACTTGTGAGGGTTTCACTTTCAGAATCAGCGATGAAGTACTTTAAGTGAAGCCCTCACTACCTGCAATCCTCATGATGTCCTTTTATTGAAGACTTAGTGCTTTTTACACAAATTTTAGTGAGGGTTTCACTTCTGCAACCCACTTGTGAAGCCCTCACTATAAATAACCCCGGGATAATCATACTGTTATTTGTGAGGGTTTCACTTTCAGAATCAGCGATGAAGGATTTTAAGTGAAGCCCTCACTACCTGCAATCCTCATGATTCCTCTTATTGAAAGACTTTGTGCTGTTTACACGCATTTTAGTGAGGGTTTCACTTCTGCAACCCATTTGTGAAGCCTTCACTATAAATAAACCCGGGATAATCACACTGTTACTTGTGAGGGTTTCACTTCTGTAACACTCCTGAGTAAAGCCCTTACTATTAATAACCCCGGGATAATCATACTGTTTGGAGTGAGGGTTTCACTTCTGCAACCCATTTGTGAAGCCCTCACTATAAATAACCCCGGGATAATCACACTGTTACTTGTGAGGGTTTCACTTTCAGGATCAACAATGAAGGACTTTAAGTGAAGCCCTCACTACCTGCAATCCTCAGGATGTCCATTTATTGAAGACTTTGTGCTGTTTACACGGCTTTTAGTGAGGGTTTTACTTTTGCAAACCACTTGTGAAGCCCTCACTATAAATAACCCCGGGATAATCAAACTGTAGCTTGTGAGGGTTTCACTTTTGCAACCCGCTTGTGAAGCCCTCACTATTAATAACCCCGGGATAATCAAACCGTTGGGTGTGAGGGTTTCACTTCTGCAACCCATTTGTGAAGCCCTCACTATAAATAACCCCGGGATAATCAAACCGTTATTTGTGAGGGTTTCACTTCTGCAACCCATTTGTGAAGCCCTCACTATAAATAACCCCGGGATAATCAATTGTCTGGAGTGAGGGTTTCACTTTCAGAATCAGCGATGAAGTACTTTAAGTGAAGCCCTCACTAACTGCAATCCTCATGATTCCTCTTATTGAAAGACTTTGTGCTGTCTACACGCATTTTAATGAGAGTTTCACTTTTGCAAACCACTTGTGAAGCCCTCACTATAAATAAACCCGGGATAATCACACTATATGGAGTGAGGGTTTCACTTTTGCAATCAATTTGAAATATTTCATCTAAATAAATAGCCCAAACTCTTCAGCTTTTTTTCTATTGATCAGTTTGCCATTTCTCAATCCACAATAATCAGGATAAGAAGAGAATTCCCAATCCTCAGCATGTTTAACCAGGCCTGACTTTACAGGATTATTATGGATATAATTAAAACAAACCTGTGGATATTCATCTTCTGGAAAGTGTTGGTTAATAAGGGTTCCACTGGAAGTATTGAAAAAAGAAGGTGTATGCAGGTTAGTCTTCGTCAGACATTCAGCATGTGTAGATTTTCGGAAGAGTGAACCTGTCATTTTTTCCTGTTTCTGAATAGCACGGGTGTATGAACGAAGAAGCAAACCGATAGAGTTATTAAAGTCCCGTTCTTTTGTGTTGTTAATGTCATCAGTAGTGAAGTCATCACTTTGAAATAACCCGGAATTACTCATACTATTGAGAGTGAGTGGTTCACCTCTCGGATCTCGGGTAAGGGATTCTCTTATACCACTATGAATGCCATCTTCTGATTTGGATATTTCAATGTTCAAGGAATGCAAATATACCATTAAATGAAAATGATTCGGCATCAGGCACCATGCAATTATATCGGCATGGGGTAAAACATGCTGTTTTATTTTATTTAAAAAGAAAAGATAATTCTCACGCAAAAAGAAAATGCGGACCCTGTCGTTCCCCTGATTGTAGATATGGTATAAATCACCTGTTTCAAAAGTCATAGTATGTCGGATTTAAAGTTTATGTTATTGAGGTATTAACTGTGAAACACTTATCATCAAAATAGCATACAAAAATATAATAAATAATTAACTTCCAAACGTAGCACTTAACTTTTTAATATTAACATGAGTGAAGCCCTCACTATAAATAACCCCGGGATAATCACACTGTTACTTGTGAGGGTTTCACTTTCAGAATCAGCGATGAAGGATTTTAAGTGAAACCCTCACTACCTGCAATCCTCATGATGTCCTTTTATTGAAGACTTTGTGCTGTCTACACGCCGTTTAGTGAGGGTTTCACTTTTGCAAACCACTTGTGAAGCCCTCACTATAAATAACCCCGGGATAATCACACTGTTTGGAGTGAGGGTTTCACTTTCAGGATCAACAATGAAGGACTTTAAATGAAGCCCTCACTACCTGCAATCCTCATGATTCCTTTTATTGAAGACTTTGTGCTGTCTACACGCATTTTAGTGAGGGTTTCACTTCTGCAAACCAATTGTGAAGCCCTCACTATAAATAACCCCGGGAAAATCAAACTGTAGCTTGTGAGGGTTTCACTTCTGTAACACTCCTGAGTAAAGCCCTCACTATAAATAACCCCGGGATAATCAATTGTCTGGAGTGAGGGTTTCACTTTCAGGATCAACAATGAAGGACTTTAAGTGAAGCCCTCACTACCTGCAATTCTCATGATATCCTCTTATTGAAAGACTTTGTTCTGTTTACACGGCTTTTAGTGAGGGTTTCACTTCTGCAAACCAATTGTGAAGCCCTCACTATTAATAACCCCGGGATAATCATACTGTTTGGAGTGAGGGTTTCACTTTCAGGATCAACAATGAAGAACTTTAAATGAAGTCCTCACTACCTGCAATCCTCATGATTCCTCTTATTGAAAGACTTTGTGCTGTTTACACGCATTTTAGTGAGGGTTTCACTTCTGTAACCCTCCTGAGTGAAGCCCTCACTATAAATAACCCCGGGATAATCAAACCATTATTTGCGAGGGTTTCACTTTCAGTATCAGCGATGAAAGATTTTAAGTGAAGCCCTCACTACCTGAAATCCTCATGATGTCCTTTTATTGAAGACTTAGTGCTTTTTACACAGATTTTAGTGAGGGTTTCACTTTTGCAAACCAATTGTGAAGCCCTCACTATAAATAACCCCGGGATAATCATACTGTTACTTGTGAGGGTTTCACTTTCAGGATCAGCGATGAAGGATTTTAAGTGAAGCCCTCACTAACTGCAATCCTCAGGATGTCCTTTTATTGAAGACTTTGTGCTTTTTACACGGCTTTTAGTGAGGGTTTCACTTCTGCAACCCATTTGTGAAGCCCTCACTATAAATAACCCCGGGATAATCAAACTGTAGCTTGTGAGGGTTTCACTTTTGCAACCCGCTTGTGAAGCCCTCACTATAAATAACCCCGGGATAATCAAACCGTTATTTGTGAGGGTTTCACTTTCAGAATCAGCGATGAAGGACTTTAAGTGAAGCCCTCACTACCTGCAATCCTCAGGATGTCCTTTTATTGAAGACTTTGTGCTCTTTACACGCATTTTAGTGAGGGTTTCACTTTTGCAACCCGCTTGTGAAGCCCTCACTATTAATAACCCCGGGATAATCAATTGTCTGGAGTGAGGGTTTCACTTTCAGAATCAGCGATGAAAGATTTTAAGTGAAGCCCTCACTACCTGCAATCCTCAGGATGTCCTTTTATTGAAGACTTTGTGCTGTCTACACGGCTTTTAGTGAGGGTTTCACTTCTGCAACCCTCCTGAGTGAAGCCCTCACTATTAATAACCCCGGGATAATCACACTGTTGCTTGTGAGGGTTTCACTTTCAGGATCAGCGATGAAGGACTTTAAGTGAAGCCCTCACTAACTGCAATCTTCATGATATCCTTCTATCAAAGATTTTGTACTGCTTACACGCATTTTAGTGAGGGTTTCACTTTTGCAAACCAGTAGTAAGGTTCACTTCTGCAAAATCTATACCCCGTACCGATCTTAAAATTTGTATTCCCTTTTACTCCTTACTACCGACTACTTACTATAAACTATAAACTTTATCCTTTTCCAGTTTCTTAATCACAGCAATAATATCCTCATCGCCGTATTCCCCTTCGGCATCCTGAAAGGTTTTCAGGACAGTATCTCCCAGTGGTGACTTCAACCCGCTTTGTTTAGCCAGTCGTAAATCCTTGGCTATATGTTTTAATGCAAAAGCCGCCTCATAGTTGTTTTGAAAAATGGCCTCCCCTTTAATTTTCATATACACATTCCCCATGGCACTTTGGCTGATGATATTCAATAAATCACCTGTATCAATGCCATTCTTTTTTGCAAACAAAACCACTTCCGCCAGGCCCTGACTCATAATAGCCAGCATTGTATTTACCGCAAGTTTGGCATTGTTTCCTGCACCGGTATTTCCAACACGGATGGTCAGCTTGCTTAAATGGTCCAGAACAGGTTTTACTTTCTGATAGACATCTTCATCACCACCAACCATCACCACCAGGGTTCCTGTTTCTGCCTGTTTTAAGCTTCCCGAAACGGGTGCATCCAGATAATGGTTTCCCTGTTTAAGGCACAATTCAGCCATCTCTTTACTTATTTCCGGAGATACTGTGCTCATGTTAATGATGATCTTTTCCTTCACTGTAGTGCTTAAAAGTCCGTTTGCACCAGTAAATATCTCTGTGATGGCCTGATCATCCGAAACCATGATTACTACTACTTCAGTTTGTTCAATCAACTCTGCAGGTGAAGTGGCGACCGAAACAGAATGTTCTGTATAAGCATTTTCTTTCCCTTTGGTCCTGTTATAAACAGTCAGTGGATAACCGGCATCCAAAAGCCGTTTTGACATGGGTATTCCCATTGTTCCAAGGCCTATCCAGCCAATTCTTGTTTTCATATTCTCACTAATTTTATTTTGTATTATATATAATGCGCGTAAATTAATCTGATATACTAATTTGTAAAGCATTAATCTCTTACCTATTTCTCCTACTCCTACCTCTTACCTTGCACTATCCTGAAATTTGTTTACACTTTTACTACCGACACAACTTCTATTTTTTCTTCCTACTACCTACTACCTCTTACCTCTATATAAATTCGTGAGGGCTTCACTACAAGTGAATCCCTCACGAATAATTAATATACAGCCTTATAGATAATCTTATAAATCATCCCTTATAAATCGCTTCCAGTCCAACAATCTCGATCATAAAACGCGTTAGCTGTTGTTTCCCCAATATAGTGGTCTCAAGGGCTGCAAACTCCTTTAAAAGCTCCTCCTGATCATCCGGGGTGAGTACTTTGTCAGCCAGGGGAAAAAGAACCTTATTTTCTTTGCCGATATGAGTCCGCAACAGGTCGATATACCCCTGCATATTTTCATACAGGATGGTAAAGGACGATTCGTCGCCGTTTTTTATATTGGCAATTTCAGCTTCCATATTTTCTACGAACTTTCGCCCTTCAGCATGCTCATGGATCATAACTGACACAGGACCGTGATCATTCGAAAATCCTTTTTTTACAAGGAATGGAAAAAACAGATGTTCTTCTTTTCCATGATGAAAACCATCGGCATAATTTCTGATCAGACTCACTACCAATTCTATATGCTTGAGACTGGTTGATATTTCAAGCACCATTTTCTCCATAACACTCATCAACCGAAGGATATATTCGTGATCGTTTTCAAGGTTTTTTGTTGCTGTTTCCATATTTTCAGATTTAAATAAATTGCACCGCAAAGCTACGTAAATTTACAATGTATTCATTTACAATTTACAATTTAAAGCAGGACCTACTGAAACAAATCAAATCATTTTGTGAAAAATCTCCATCAACCGAATGTAATGTCTTGAAATTTATTTACATATTTGATTAATACTAATATACTGTTCTTTATATTTGTTTCATCATTTTAAATTGGATTCTACCAACTATAAACTATAAACTTACCTCTTAATTGGTAAATGATTTCACTTATAACTTAAAACAACGTATTTTGTTCAACCTAAAAAATAATCAACTTGCTTACCAGCTTACCCGTGGGTGTTTCTACCTCACACATATAGACGCCGGCTTTTAAATCGGATACGCGAATGTCGTTAGTTCCCGTAGTTCCCGATTTAACAACCGACCCTGTCATGGAATAAATGCTATATTGAATGATGCCCTGGTTTTTATCAAAATTCAACTGAATATGGTCCTTTGCCGGATTGGGGCTTATCGTGAACTTTCGTGAAGCCGGACTAATTATGCCGGTTGTTCCGGTAGCATTCAAATGATAGACGCTGTCTTTCATGTTTCCCCAGATATATTCTATTAATTCGGGATGATCAATAAACGGATTGCGGTTTTTCTGGATGGCAAAAACGTTTTCAACCCTCGAACGTTCTTTATCACTTACCGGGTCCTGGCGGTTCCATTGCAGTAGCAAGGCAATTGCCCACGGTTTTAAGGTAGGATAAGTATCCGCTTCCATCATTATTCCGGGAGCTGAAAGTACCCATTTATTTACATAATGCTGATAGGCTGTGGCAATATAGAAGTACGAACGGGCAAAGTCCCCTTTGTATTCATCGGCAGGTTCGAATACTGTCCCGGTATATCCAGGATAAACACCAATTCCGATTTTTGAAACGCCGTTGGTATGTGCAAGTGTTCCGGTAACCATTCCCAGCGGGTTATCACTTTTATAGTCGTTATATTTTCCATCGGAAGGATACATATGGTTTAAATCCCTGGCTGCACAGTCAGGATGGTCAATATCGCATCCCCACCAGCTTTTTGGAACGGAATGTTCAATTTGTATGGTCGATCCAAATCCTTTATATCCAAGGGCTATATAATTGGTAACAAAAAAACGGGCTGAATCCGAATACATATCAATCACCTCATTATCTGAAAGATCCCTGTCTGTAGAATAAAAGCCCTGCCACGTATTGCCCGCCCCGGCACCGTAGCCCAGGTAATGGGTGGTATCCCGGCAAATGATATTATGTAACTCTGTTTTAAGATCTGCCGTAATCTTTCCATCAATGGGGGAGTAATAACCATCCGGAATTGCAGCCGAAGAATACAGAGTAAAGAGTAGAAAAAGGGAGATGGAGTAAAATGTTTTCAGATTCATATAAAGCCTGTTTTGAGTATGTAAAATTCGTGTAAGGATACTAAATATCGTTTGTAAGGATTGCGCTGCTATTACCGGGTAGGATTTGACAGGATTTGCTTTCTTTTTTCGATTTCGCTAAACCCCATAAAAAAAGGTGGAATAAATCCACCTATATCGTTAATTTCGAATATTGCTTTCGTGGCGAGAAATTTTTAGCATACAAATATAACAATTAATTTGAGTTTCTTCACATTTTAACTCCGGGGAGGGAACTAATTAAGAAGTTTTCTTAATTCAGGGAGGGATATGATAAAGTTATGTTACAAACAGACACTCTCCGCTACTGACAGTCGCCCTCCCACTTCTTGTCCTAACGCAAACGATTCAAATTTAGATGTGGGAGTGCGACTAAACGGTAAACTGGCAGTCGCCCTCCCACTTCTTGTCCTAACGCAAACGGTTCAAGTTTAGATGTGGGAGTGCGACTAAACGGTATACTGACAATCGCCCTCCCACTTCTTGTCCTAACGCAAACGGTTCAAGTTTAGATGTGGGAGTGCGACTAAACGGTAAACTGACAGTCGCCCTCCCACTTATTGTCCTAACGCAAACGGTTCAAGTTTAGATGTGGGAGTGCGACTAAAAGGTAGAGGAAAATCTTCTTCCCAATTAGTCGCACTCCCACTCCGTAAGCAAATTGTTTCTGCAATCAACACCAAGTGGGAGGGCGACATCCAGGCAGTCGCATCCTGCTACTGGCAGTCGCCCTCCCACTTATTGTCCTAACGCAAACGGTTCAAATTTAGATGTGGGAGTGCGACTAAACGGTAGAGGAAAATCTTCTTCCCAATTAGTCGCACTCCCACTTCGTAAACACAATGTTTCTGCAATCAACACCAAGTGGGTGAGCGACATCAAAGCAGTCGCATCCTGCTACTGGCAGTCGCCCTCACACTTCTTATCCTAACGCAAACGATCCAAATTTAGATGTGGGAGTGCGACTAAACGGTAAACTGGCAGTCGCCCTCCCACTTCTTGTCCTAATGCAAACGGTTCAAATTTAGATGTGGGAGTGCGACTAAAAAGGTAGAGGAAAACTTTCTCATTAAAGACTCAATCCAAACTCTTCCGCTCTCTTTCGGTTGATCAATTGTCCATTTCTCAATCCACAA
>Ga0302186_10003902_pt1 | contig 10670 bp, 7 predicted proteins | sample II_Bog_E1_2_FD_198782 | JGI IMG/M metagenome (GOLD analysis project Ga0302186, IMG submission 198782) | Peat permafrost microbial communities from Stordalen Mire near Abisko, Sweden - II_Bog_E1_1 | ecosystem: Environmental > Terrestrial > Soil > Wetlands > Peat | place: Sweden: Abisko, Stordalen...
CTATGATGAAGCAGAGTCTAGAAATCATTCTCCATCATCAAGGCAATTTTTAGTAAGACAAGTACCATAACAGAAGCAGAAATTTCATAGAATGGAGACCATTCAAAAGCAAGGGAATGTTGTGTAACTTGATTAATTATGAGACAATAAACTGTCAAATTTAACTAAAATCAGAGCAATGAGTCTGCAATGAGCTTAGGGGCAGGATTATATCAAATTAGGTTTTGGATAACCAGAATTAGTCCGCTAATTTGGAGACGTTTTTTAGTTAATTCCCAAAGTACTACTATTGCAGATTTACACCATTTGATTCAAATTGCTATGCATGGAGAGCATGTAAAAACAGGCGGTTTGTTTTTGGTAGCATAAATGACTTGGTTCTAGAACCATAAAACTTTAATAGATTTTTAATCTATAAAAAAATCAACCGCCCATTTTTACATGCTCTTTACCTAGCTATAATCACATTTTTTACTAGAGTATTTTTAAATAATGTAGTATAATTAAAAATGATTTATCCCATTTCTTAGGAAATTTAAAGTGCTTAATTCTTTACTTGCTATTACTTATAATTCTGAAAAATCGGGAAAGTTTGGGATAGATAAGATTTTGTTCAGAAAAAATAGAGAACAGGTAGTTGGGTTAGCACAGACCCGGAAGGATTTGTTGGGAGGTTATTTAATTAAATGATTCAGCAATCTAACAATCTGTATGCAAAATTTGGGCAAATACTTAGAACAAAAATTAGCAAAATGCATCTAGGGATGCCCACGATTCAATCCCAAAGATATCAAAAATGCTTAGTAACTAACGTGCATAATTACAATTTTTAGGAATAATCAACTTATGCATTTACCTGTAGGTGTTAGCGACTTCAGAAAATTAACAGAAAATAAAGATCCAAAAGCACAAGGGTACTTATATATAGATAAAACTACTTTTATTAAAGAAATTATTTATGATTTAACAGAAGTAATAGTAATAACCCGCCCAAGACGATTTGGTAAAACTTTAAATTTATCAATGTTGCAATATTTTTTTGCTGCTGAGGTAGAGGGTCAAGCTACTAAAGGAATATTTGATAATTTAGAAATAGCCAATGATCCAGAATGCATGGAACATCAAGGAAAATATCCAGTAGTATTTATTAGCTTTAAAGATATTAAAGAACCAACTTTTGAGCTTTGTTTAGAGAGCATAGGTGATGTAATAGCGGCTGTATATAGAAATCATAGAACAGCATTAGAATCTGAAAAAATACCAGAAGATGATCTGGCATATATTAAAGTAATTTTAAAGGAAAAAGCTAATCGCATCCAATTAGAGGGATCTATTAAAAGGTTATTAGAGTTATTATTTAAACATTATAATGAAAGACCAATATTACTAATAGATGAATATGATACCCCATTACAAGAAGCATATTTAAATGGTTATTATGAAGAATTAATTGTTTTTTTTAGAAATTTTTTGTCCAAACCATTAAAAGATTATAATTTGTTAAATCGAGCAATCTTAACTGGGATCTTAAGAATATCTAAAGAAAGCTTATTTTCTGGTCTTAGTAATGTAGAAATATATTCGATATTAAATGAAAATTATACTAATTATTTTGGCTTTACTGAAAATGAAGTTAATAATTTATTAACTCGAGCAAAATTATCGATAGATCTAGAGCGAATAAAAAAATGGTATAATGGTTATAATTTTTCTGGAACCACTGTTTATAATCCATTATCTATTATTAAATGTATTAAAGATAGAGGAGCGTTGAGAACTTACTGGGTTAACACTAGTGGCAATGAATTAGTTAAACACTTAATTACTGATTCTTCATATAATATACAAACTTATGTAACAAAATTAATTGATGGTAATACTATTAATGAATATGTTGATGAGCATGTAGTTTTTAACGATCTTAGAAATAATCCAGAATCAATCTGGAGTTTGTTATTAATGTCTGGATATCTTAAGTACACTTCATGTAAATATGAAGATAGAGGATATTTATGTGAATTAAAGATCCCCAATACTGAAGTTGAAAATTTTTATATTTCTGTGGTTAAAGCGTGGTTAACAGGTAATCGTGGTCTTGCTTGGTATCGAGCATTTTTAGATCATCTAATTAATGGTATGGTGCCAGAGTTTGAAGAAAAACTCCAGACTTGGATGATTGATACCCTAAGTTTTCATGATGCTACTAAAAAATCTCAAGAAAATGCTTACCACATGTTATTACTTGGCTTAACTGCTGGGTTAAGAGGAACACATATTATTAGTTCTAACAAAGAATCTGGGCTGGGTCGTTACGATCTAGAAATAACCCCAAATGATCCTAAACAACTTGGAATAATCCTGGAACTTAAAGTTACTAATAATCCATTGAAATTAGAAGAGGAAGCGGGGATTGCATTAGAGCAAATTAAAAATTTAAATTATGCTACTAATTTAAAAACCAAAGGTATTATGAAGATCTGTTATATGGGGATAGCTTGTTCTAAAAAAGCTATTAAAATCAAGAGTGAAACAGAGGTCGTTTCATAGTACACGGAAACTATGAAGCCAGTTTTATGACATTTGTCAGCCTTATTGCTCTTTTAATTCATTGAGTGTCTGTAAAGACAAACCTGTAGTTTTACTAATTAAATTAACATCTAATCCTTCTTCTAATAATGCTATTGCTACTTCGATTTTACCTTCAGCTTTGCCTTCAGCTTTACCTTCAGCTTTAGTGCCTTCAAGTACAGCTTTATTTGCCTCTTTTTTCATATCAACTTCATTGTATGCTCTTAATTCTTCGGCACTCCAAGAATAACGATCTAATTCTTCAAAAGCTTTCTGAATAATATTATCTGAGCCTACAATAAGTGGTAAATCTTCAACTAACGTATCTTCAGCTTTTTTAAAAAAGTAAGCCCACTTTTCAGTTGGCGTTTTAAGTTCTCCTTTTTTCTTTTTGAACTTTGGTAACTCTAAAAAAGAAAAAGAAAAATCTTTTAAATCATGTTCTCTAGTTTCTCGATCTAACATTGCGTGATGACATAAATATGTTTTTTTCCCAGGGAATAGCACAAAATCTGTTATAGCTAGAAAGGTAACTTGTTTTAAATCTTGATATTTAATTCCCTTTTCTCGCTGCTCAATGTAGGTTTTGGCAGCATAATACTGCGCACGTTTAGCAAAGCCAGGCTCTTTATCGATCTGCATTTCTACAATAAAGTGATCACCTGCTGAATCTGTGCAAAGCACATCAACTATACTCATTCGCTGAGCTGCAATTTCTGGTTCTTGATTAGACTTTAAAAATGTAACTGTTTCAATTGGATTCGTTGTAAAACTAAAAATATCATTCAAAAAATGGATCAAAATATCTTTATTTCTTTCACTTCCAAAGATCCTTTTAAAGGCTAAGTCATTTTTTGGATTTAAAAATTTCGCTAACATAGTGTATACCTTAGCAATAGAACTTACCGATTACAAGCTTTTATTAGAAATGCTTATTTTTTAAGTTAGTTAATAGACAACCGCTTTAAATCTAGAACTTGGAGCATGAGTTAGCTTCATTTCATGCTGCTTTATTCTATGAAACTGGGGGTGATGGAGTAGCACAACCAGGCCCCCTACTACTTGTTACTTCTGGTTTAGCTTCATCGCTATCGTCAATATCATATACATCAGTTTTCTGTGGACTGAAATAAAGCCCTGTGTGTTGGCCTGCTACAGGTTCTCCTGGAACAGGACTATCCTTCTTTTCCGCTTTTGATTTTTTCACACTCACAGCATTAGAAATATCATGCTTTCTTTTCATTTTTCTTACTATAATATCTTTTTCTTCCATTCCCTCAACCATTAATGCTATATCCATTCCATGAAAATTAATCCCAACTGCAGGACGTTTTGTATATAATTTATATTTTTCATCATCCCCATATCGTTCATCTATAGCTTGGTTAACTGCTTCTTCTGCTCCCTTTTTTAAACTACAGTCTGTTCCACTTGTGGTGCGCTTTAATTCAATTGGGATAAAGATTTTATTTGTCTTATCAATAAATAAAATATCTGCCCTTCCATCACCTGTACATTCTTCTGGGAGTAAAGCATATCTTTCTACTGAAGTGTCTTTATTTAATTCAGCCAATAACAAGCTGTGATAAACTTCTTCTACTGAATTACCCCCTCTAGCAAACAGGGCCGAATCATACCTTTTTTCTAACAATTGTTGTAAATTATCAGCAAAAGCCTCATAATTCTTATCAAATAAATTAGTAATTGCTCGCTGAATTGCGGCAACTTCTTGTAACCAGTCACGAATAATTGAATTATATATAGTCTTAACCTCAACATTTGGTATTTTTACATCGCAATTAAATGCGCCAAATTCTTCATCAAATTTAAATGCAGTTACAGTCAAATAACCGGTATGGATTAAAAAACTCCATATACTTTTTGGATTTTTTAAATCTTCAACAGAAACACTTTTTTTAGCATTTACTGATACTGTAGCACCATCGATACCATTTTTAATAATATCTCTTAACAATTTATTGATAGCATGTCCTTTGTTATTAAGAACAATATCTCTTATAATTTCACGATTTGCTGTATCAACCCAATGCGGAAATAATTTACCAGTATTTATAAATTGCATCACCGACCAAGGATTATATATAGTTTTTCCAGCAATTTTATATCCATTATACCAACGCATTACTTCTGTTTTATTATCAACTTGTCCAGATCTTCTAAGAAGTAAATCAAGTTCCAAATCAGTAAATCCGTAATAATTACTAAATGCTTCATCTAGCACAGTGCATTCTTGCAGATTATTTAATCCTGAAAATATATTAGCTTTAGCCACCCGTAAAATCCCAGTAAACATGACTTTTTGGATATGATCATTCATCATACCAATAGGTTTAGCAAAAGCTGAAAATATTCCACTAAATGTTTTAGTTAATTCATTTAAAATTTCTTGATGATCAAAATATTTATTGATTAAGCTGTCATATTCATCAACCAAAATATACACTGGTTTATTATGGAATTTACATAATAGTTGAGCCAAAAAATTGATACTGTCAGATAATTCCGCATCATCCTCTGGTTTTCCTCGACTAAGGCGATAAAATTTTCCCAATTCTTGTTGTTCTGGATACACTGATTTGTCAATTTGTACTTGTTCGTAAATCCTAATTTGTGCTGCATCTGGGATGTTTTCCACATTAAATTGTTTTTTATATTCAGTTATTTTTTGATCTAATGCCAGATTAAATTCTTGATTAAATTTTTTATCAACAACCTTCTTTAAATTTTCTGCAAGATAATTAAACTCAGAAAAAAGCTTTGCTATTCTGCCAATTATCAATCCTTTAATTTTATTCCAATCTGGTGTAGCTGGCGTCTTACTTGAATCGTCTCCTGATAATGCAAAACTAGTAAAAATTACTGGATATTGCCGCATGTAGATTTTAGCTAATTCAGAATTGGCATTTGTTTTAAATATATTAAGCTCTGCAAACAAATCATTACATTGTTTAATAAATTCTGTGCTTTTACCCATTCCTATAAGTTGCTCACCATGAACAAAAAAATAAAACAACATATTCATGTTAATGGTTTTACCCCATCTTCTAGGACGAGTAATTAATAATGGATCTGTTTTGGAATCAATAATTTCCTGAATAAATAAGGACTTATCCACAAACAGACCATTACTATTCTTAACCAACTCTTTAAAATCACCAATATTTCCTGGCATTTTACTTAACCTCAATTTATCAATCTTTAATACTTCTCATTTTACTCGTTTTTGTCTTAATATTCTATAATTAAACTTCTTGTAATTAAATTTTGTCCTATCATAACACCACCATATTTTAGTAGTTGTTGTAGCCCGTTGTTTTGCTAGTAGCTCATTTAAGCCTATTAGATCACTCTATAAACTCGATTCTAGTTAGACTCCCATATGGTTAATTGAAGCCAAAGAGACTTTCACTCTTCTTACATTTTGCCTGTATCGGCGTACCATAATCAAAGCTGATCAACGGTTTATCGCTCATACTTAATTGTACTATAAATATTTACAAAATTACATCTAAATTTTGCTAACATTAATCACACTTTCTTATTTGGTTATCTGATTTTTATTTAATATTTCAAATACTAAATGTTGTAATTCCATAGCTGCTTGAGGTAGTTCTAATGCTTTAGCCATTGGGATATAAAATTGCAAAGTTTGCTCTGATATACTTTTTTGTTTTTCATATAAGTGGTGATTAATTGTACGCATATTATGAATACGATCCGAAATTTTTATCATTAAAACTTTTTTATCTTCTTGTTCTATTAATTTTTGTATATTTTCGTACTTAGATAAATTTAATTTTTTACTACCTCGATCGAATTTTGTTACTCCATCAACCAAACTGGCTACTTCTGAATTAAAAATAGCCTCTAATTTTAATAGACTCATTGGTGTGTCCTCAACAATATCGTGCAGCAGTGCTGCTAATAATGTATTTTCATCAGAAGTAAATTGTAATAATATTTCAGTTACGGCTATCGGGTGTAAATAAAAAGGTTCTCCAGATTTACGTTTTTGCTTTATATGATATTTTTTTATTAGATCTATGGCTTGCTTGATTTTTTTAATATTTATATTTGGATTTTTCTTACTTATATCCTGAATTAATCGAACCTCTATCTTTTCCGCCATCGTGGAATCAACGACAGCTTCCTCTAAAACTGAAGAACCTTCTTCTAAATCCATGGTTTTTGGTCTTATATCACGTACGTGTAGCGGAATAACAAAAATTATGCAATGTTCATTACTAAATCCGTTATAATGTAATGCTCCATAATGCGCATTTACTATTCCTATACTTTCTGCTTTATACACATCTTGTTTACTATTTAAAGTAAAAGCAGCTTTTGTTGTGTCTCCCATATAAAAAGTTGGGAGTTCACCTATTTCTTCTAATGTTGTTATTACAAATCTTATGGCTGGGATTTTTTTAGTATAGTTTTTTATGGAATCAATCCTATACCATAATTCAGTAGAATCCACATGAATCTGTATCTCATTTTTGTTTAAACTGTATTCTTGTACTTGAGCTATGGTATTTACAAGCATCTTTTTTATTAAATTTACATCACATTCTATAGTTTTATATTGTGTTTTATTAATAAAAGTTAGAACAGTGGTATTATTTGATTTTGTTACCCTAGCATTAATATCTTTCAGTAATAAATTTACGTCAATATTTTCTACTTCAAGCCTTATATAATCTTTAGCTTGGGTGGCCACTTCTTCAAGATATTTTGTAATAGAAGTCAACTTATCATAGGCTTTAGTAAATATCTCACTAGAACCTAGCATCATTTGTTTGCGTAGATTATTTGTAATTTCTTGCGCTTGTTTTAATATTTCTAGTCCTTCTTTACCAAGGCTACGAGCTATTTTTTCTTGATAATTTAAAGCATCTACTAATTTATCAGTGGTAGAACTATGTAATTCTCTCAGTTCTTGCTGATTATCAAGTAACACACCTAAATACTGTTGTCTTCTACGTACAAAAATTATACCAATAATAACAGAAAAAAAGATGGTGTAAGCTAATGTATAGATAACATCACTGCTTGGTGCCTTAAAATCATCAAATAGTGAGTAGTATACAGTTATAGCAAGTAGCGTACCAGTAATAGATAATACTGTAAATACTATCCAATCCACCAATACAACCAGTAATATTATTGCAAATGTAATATTTATCAACCATTCTGTGCTACCTTTTTCCAAAAGAAAAATGAATGTAGTATAGAATGGCAAGCAATAAAATAGAGATAAGTAATAGTAAGCTTGGAAATATACTTTTAAAAAAGGTGGCCAATAAGATTTTAACAATAACCCTACACATATTAATCCACCTATTATTCTAAGAAATAATATCCAGTGATATAAATTAGACTCATCATAACTATGCATGAAGAAAGGCAGCATATAATTAAAGGCCATGAATAATGCAAATGTAGTAGAACTGGCACCATAACTTTCTATTTTGGGCTGTAAGTAGTTTGTTAATTGCTCAGTAAAAGATTTTAGTACTGTAAATAATTTTCTGGAATAGCTAAGTTTGATAGGTGCATTGTCTGTCTGACTAAATATGCTATCTCTTTTTACCATTATAAATCCTTTATGCAAAATATAATGGCTGGTAAAAAAGCTGATCAAATTTACAGCAATACTTATAGGAATTAGTAACTCATTATCAAAAAATAATTTGCCAATAATAAAAGTTACCGCAGTAATTATTGTTGGTATAAAAAAAGAAAGGGAATTACCATTAAGACCCCTGATACCTGCAATTAAAGGGATTGTAAAAATTAATGCTACAATTTCAGATGCTATGTTTATACCTTTGCCTAAATCTACTATTCCTGCATATTGTATTCTAGGCAAAACGTTATTCAGCGATGCCAACAATATTGCAATTGTCCCTAATCCAAACGTAATATAGCGTGTTAATTTTAGCTCATCAATATTAATCTTTTTTTTATCATAAACAGGTTTTATTACATCATGTACAAGTAATAATCCTGCTGAATTTAAAAAGGAGTCAGCGGTAGACATAACCGCAGCTATTAGACCAATAGCCAGAATGCCTCTAGTACCAGAAAAAAAATAATTATTTATTAAATAAGTAATTACTTGACTTCCTCTTGTTGGCATATTTACATCCCCAGTTTCTTTCAAAACTATTGCAGATAATCCAATTATTGTAAGTAGTAAAAAAAATATCATAAGAAAAAACATACTGATGTAATAACTATCTGTAAGTTGTTTGTCACTTCTCGCCATAAGCATTCTTTGTATAAAAGGAAAACTCAATGGAAAAGCTGGGAACAGATACCATATGCAATAGATAAGGTAATCTTTTAAATGTTGGTGATGTAAAACATCGAGATGCTGGGTAGGGATTTTAGTAACTAAAGATTTCACTCCACCAACTTTATTAAGTACTACATAGGCTATCAAGGGGATCATTATGGTTACTGCTATAAATTGTATAACATCAGTAATTGTTACTGATTTTATGCCACCTTTAGAAGAATATATTACCAAAAATGCTCCGCCAAATACTACGCTTAATAATTTTGGAATACCCAATAACTCACCAATATTGCCAAGCCATATAATTTGTAAAGTAACTAAGGTAATATTATAAAAACTACCAAGAACACCTATAGTCAAACGAGTATTGGCTCCATAAGCTTGGCCCATTAGTTCAGCAGTAGTTAAACAACCATCAAAATATTTAATATGAGGTAAAATGAAGAAAATTATAAATAAGAAACAACCTATTACACCACAAAAAATTGTTGGTAATATTGGTAAAATACCATCGTCAAATACATATCCTGCATATCCTATTCCTTTAGAGCCTGTAATATATGTTGCTAATATGGTGATTGCGAGGATCCCACTACCAAATATTTTATTAGATATAGCATATTCTGCTATATCTTTTATATTTCTACTAGCGCAGAGGCCTATTACTAATGTCGTTATTAGAAATATAAATACTATAACATGATCTATACTTATGCTAAGCATATGTTCCTATTAACAAGCAGCCTGTTTATAGTTTGCGAAAAAACCACGGTACTTTTATGAGGCTTGTGAAAATCCCGTATGTTACATTTTTGCACCAATCTGTTTGTAACCATGACTATTGTATGGTCTATACCAGTTCGGTTTTTTTCTTTTCCGCCATGTTGCAAATTTACTTTTACAATTAATATAAAAATTTCTATAAGCATTAATTGGATCTCCTGGTATCTTATATTCTTCCGGCATTATTTGAGGATGTTCAAGTAAACCTATGTCAGGCAATGGTGGTACTCTAAGTATCTTAGACACATCATAAGATTTATGATTTATTACCGAATCATAACGATATTTGTATTCGCTATTTAAAGCAAATACAAGCTTCCTCAGCCAAAGCCAATTCTGTAAACTTTGTCTAGCCCATACAATGCAAGGGTGTTTTTGGTGCGATGGTTTATAAGGGCCATTTATTCCATTTAAATGCAACACTGTGCTTAAAATTTGAGTAGATTCTAAAATCATTTTAATAACATGTTGATCACAATGGTACTGAGCACAACGTTTTATATCTTGATCTAAAAAAAATATATTCATGATATTGCCTTATCGCACTATTGATTAATATACCATTCTAACTAGGAAGTTCTTCGCTACTTTGTGGCATATATTGCTCAAGTGCCACTTTAATTTCAGCTAACCGATCCTTGCAAATTTTATAAGCATTCGTTGCTTTTTCAATCATAGGAATTAATTCATCAATATTAGCTTCTCGTTGAACCCTTAAAGTTTCAGCGATTTGCTTTAACTCCTCATAATGAGGAGTAAATTTTTGTTTTTCTTCAACCATGGTTTGCTCCTAACCGTTATAATTATTTATTACTTGGATAATCCCGTCATAAAATTCAATCTGTAATTTCTTGCAACTATTAGCAGCTACCCTAGAACTTAATGTCTTATTTAATGGATCTCGAACTATAGTATAACCTCGCTCTAAGGTTGCACGTGGCCCCAAACTAATAATGTTAGTTATTAATTCTTCAATCATTTGCCCTGTTTGATA
>Ga0302186_10003904_pt1 | contig 10665 bp, 8 predicted proteins | sample II_Bog_E1_2_FD_198782 | JGI IMG/M metagenome (GOLD analysis project Ga0302186, IMG submission 198782) | Peat permafrost microbial communities from Stordalen Mire near Abisko, Sweden - II_Bog_E1_1 | ecosystem: Environmental > Terrestrial > Soil > Wetlands > Peat | place: Sweden: Abisko, Stordalen...
GACGCGTCAAACGCGTCATTCGCAACCTCGTCTGAAGATCACTCAACGTGCGCCATCGGTGTATACACCCACAATCTTGAGTCGTCTCCCGCGCAACAAACGGATCTCGCGGATGCACTCAAGGTTTTTGGGGACCTCGGCTATGTGCGGCCAGAGGATTTGCCTTTGATTCCTGTGCTGGCGTCGAGATCGAAGTATGTGGTGTATGCTCCGCTGTCCGAGAGTCCGCTACCTCCGGATGTTGTGCTGCTTTTTGCGAATTCGAATCGGACTCTTGTGCTATCGGAAGCTGCGCAGCAGGTTGAAGGAGGGACTCCGCCTGCGATGGGCAGACCAGCCTGCGCGGTAATTCCCCAAGTTGCGAATACCGGCAGAGCGGCGCTGAGTCTGGGGTGCTGTGGAGCTCGGGCATATCTCGATGTGCTGACAGATGACGTCGCCCTCTTTGCGATCCCCGGCGCAAAGCTCGATGCCTACGTCAAACGAATTGTGGCTCTCGCCCACGCCAATGGTGTTTTGGCGCGGTTTCACGGCTTGCGCCGCAAGGAAATCGGGGCTGGTGGTAATCCAACGGTTCGTCAATCGCTTGAAGCGTTTATGGCGTCGTAAAAGTCTCGGAGGCTCGTCCACACGAAAGAAAGCCGCCGCCCAACGAGGGGCTGGCGGCTTCCATTGCAGCGTATGGCTACTTTGCAGCAGCCAAGATCGAATGCTGGTTTTTGAGGATATCTTTCTGGTTTGCGAGAATCTCCGCTTGATTCGCAAGGATCTGGTCAAGAGACTTTTGATTCTTTTCGATGCTTCCCTGGTTGTGGAGAATCGACTTCTGGTTTTCCAGAATGGTTGCCTGGTTTTCGAGAATGGTTTTCTGGTTCGCAACTACTTCATGATCAGACATAACACCTCTTTTTCGCTTCCTTAGAGTGATTTTCTTGGCGACGTTCGCATGCCCGTGGGATTGAAAGGTATCACTCAACGGTTCTCATCCTAGCAGGAGGAATCCCCAGGATTGGTGATGCCAATCACATCAGAGTTCGAAAAGGTACTTCATAAACTGGGCCATCAATCAAGCGGACGGGCCGGAGCGTCAGGATGACAGAGTTGCTGATTCAAATGGTCGCAGTCCTGTTCACTGCGCTTGTGTGCGGGTTGATCGCTCGAAAGATTGGTCAGCCCAGGGTGATCGGCGAGATTGTTGGAGGGATTCTTCTTGGGCCGTCGTTTTTCGGGCGAATCGCTCCGCAGACGTTCGCCAGATTGTTCCCCCAAGGTTCCTTCGGCCCATTTGAGGTGTTCAGCACCTTGGGTTTAGTTCTGTTTGTATTTCTAATTGGAAGCCAGCTGGATATTGAGCATTTCAGCCGCCAAAAGAAGACTGCTGCGCTGGCGAGCGGCATGAGCATCCTGGTTCCCTGCGTTCTTGCCTTCGTGCTCGCGCCATCGCTGCGAACTCGCTTTGCGCCGCAAGGCGTTGGAAGCGTTGCCTTCCTTCTCTTTCTCTGCGTCTCCATGAGCATTACCGCTTTCCCTGTCCTTGCGCGCATTTTGGAGGAGCGGGGAATGCTCTTTACTCGTCTTGGTACGACGGCCCTTATGTGCGCCGCTGCGGATGATGTAGGCGCGTGGATCGTCCTGGCTTTCGGGCTCACGCTCATCCCCCACAGCGAACAGGCCATGGGCTTGACCTACCGACTCGCGTGCCTTTTCGCCTATCTTATCGGGATGCTCGGTATCCTGCTTCCGTTCAGTAATCGCTATGCGGAGCGTATCCGGCGGCAGAGGAGCGCCGTTCTGTCGCATGAAACTCTCGTCGTGATTGTCTTGTGCGTTCTTACATCGGCGGCGGCAACGGAAGCCATGGGTGTCCATCCACTCTTTGGAGCCTTCATTGCGGGTATTTGCTTTCCGCGCATTCCGAAGTGGCAAAACACTGTGCGTGCCCGCTTCCAAACTGCCGTTACCGTGCTGTTACTTCCCTTCTTCTTTGTGCTCACTGGAATGCGGACGAGGCTGGATCTTCTCAGCTATGGGACGATATGGCTTTGGACTGGACTGATTGTAGCGGTCGCCGTCGCGGGAAAGATGGGAGGCGCTGTTCTGGCTTCGCGTTGGAGCGGAGAATCCTGGCAAGATGCCTTCACATTAGGCGCCTTGCTCAATACGAGGGGACTGGTCGAGTTGATCGTGTTGAACATAGCCTACGACGCTCATGTCTTCTCGGCAACTCTCTTCACAATGCTGATCGCGATGGCCTTGATTACTACCATGATGACCGCGCCGCTGCTCAACCTGCTCGGAGTTCACAAATCAGCAAGGCGGGGAGGGATTTCGCCGTCTCTTGGGCCGGTCTAGGATCAAGTGGTTCCCACGGCAAATCGGATTGTTGTGCTTGCGTGAGTGCGCTAGACGGGCTGCTCGACAGGTTCGGCCGGAACGAAATTCACATAGCCATGCTCGGCCATCCTGGCACCCATGGCCGCATAAGCATCCGGATCGTGCGGAGCCCAAGTTGCCAACCCATCGACATACCGGTTGTACATGCAGAAGGCTGCCGCGATGAGCACGGTGTCATGAATTTCAAGGTCGGTGGCGCCGGCATTCCTGGCGCGTTGGACATCTTCCGTGGTCACATGCTTTCCGCCCTTCTGCACCTGTCCGGCAATGGCGAGAAGAGCTTTGAGCTTGTCTGAGATTGGCGCAGTCTCGAAGTTACACTTTACCCGGTCGACCAGTTCCGTGTTGCCGCCGAGATGATGCGCCGCCGCGCCATGGCTTGTCTGGCAGAAGTAGCAGTCGTTCTGGCTGGAGGTGTAAGTAGCAATCAATTCGCGCTCGGCGCTGGTCAGCGAATTTGGTCCGCGCAGGAGTACTTCGGCCAGAGCCCTCAACGGCTTTGCGGTTTCGGGGCGATAAGCCATCGGGCCGGTGATTCCCGGCAGGCCTTCTGGCAGTGTGATGTGAGCCATGGTTTCTCCTTTGTTATTGAGCAATCTCGACGGGTTGGGGTTCGGGAAGCACTTCAATTGGCTGCTTTTCTGCGCCTTGAATTTGGTAACGAGGAAGCGCAAACATCAGAAGGCAGGGGATGAGTGCGGGGAGGGCAAGCAACTGAATCGTGATGGGACGATAAGTCCCCATGGTGTCAAAAACACGACCTATCAGGACTGGGCCGGTTGCGGCTCCAATGGCGTAAGTGGTCCAAGTGAGCGCGTAGAGTGTTGAGAATCGCTTGAGGCCGAAGTAGCGCCCAAGCAGATAGGGCGTAATGTCGCCCTCACTACCCATGCTGAATCCGATAAGAGCAGCCGCGATCAGGCCGGAGGTCAAGGTGTTGGCCACCGATAGCAGCACAATGCCGAGTACAGTCAATAGAAGCATGACTTGGGAGACACGTGGGCCAAAGAAGCGGTCGAGAAAGAGGCCGGTAAGAAGGCGGCCAATCAGCCCTGTAGCTCCGATGATGGAAACAGACCAGGCCGCGCCGGAGGAGGAGACTCCGCGATCAGTGAGCAGCGCTGAGAGATGTGCGATGGTTCCATTCACGCTGACGGCGTAGAGACAAACGGTGGCGGCAAGGATCCAGAAGGCCGGCGTTGCAAGCGCTCTGGCAACGGATTCGCCAAGTTCAGTGGAGACATCCTGGTCTTGTTGAGCTAGCGGGCGCTCCCGGATGAAGATCGCGGTGAGGGGAAAGCCAACAACGAAGGCGAGCAGGCCGAGAGTGAGGTAGGCGGCGCGCCATCCCAGATGTGTGATGACAGACTGAACGAGTACGGGAAGGAGCATGGCTCCCAGTCCGGTGCCGGCAAGCATGATTGAAAGTGCGAAACCGCGACGCCGGTTGAACCACGTGGAGATAGCGCGAGAGTAACCAATATAGGCGGTTCCGTTTCCGACCAGACCGATGACAAAGAATGCGATGTAGTAGTGAATGAGATGGGGCGTCAGGAATGCGAGAGATGCATAGGCAGCGGAGAACACTGCGATGCAGGGCAGGACGATTCTGCGCGGCTTGTAGCGGTCGAGCAGGAAGCCGAGCCCCGGAGACGCTGCGGCCAAGGTGAGTGCGGCAATGCTGAACCCGGCTGAAGTGGCTTCGCGATGCCAGCCGAAGCTTTCGGCCAGTGGCTTGATGAAGAGGCCAAAGGTGTATGGGACGATCGCAGCAAAACTGACCATGATCCCAAAGAAGCTGGCGAGAACAACCTTCCAGCCGGAGTAGGAGAGCTTGCTCTCATCGATCGTGGCTTCGGCTGGCGACGGCGCTAGTTCAGGCATTAACGCTTTTCACCTCGGATAACTGTCTTTGCAAGGCGATATGTAAAGTCCTGTACAGGCGGTGTGCTATCACTGCTCGGACAATCACGGTCACCGCCGCATTGTGGCAATTGCAGCCTCGGTTACGCCGGTGTAGCCGTGTTCAACAACTTGAGCCGCACGCGCTCGGTAAATTGCAGGATCTTGAGGAGCCCAGGTATCCAGCCCATCGACGTAGCGGTTGCACATGCAAAAGACAGCGGCTATCAAAACGGTGTCGTGGATTTCGAGGTCAGTGGCTCCCTGATCGCGGGCCGCGGCGACGTCCTCGGCGGTTACGTGTTTTCCGCCCTCCTGTACTTTCCCGGCGATGTTCAAAAGTGCCTTCAGCCTGGGAGAGATTTCAGCGTTCTGCCAGTCTGTCTTAACTTTCTTGACGAGTGCCTCGTCGTGACCGAGTTGCGCAGCGGCTATTGCGCCATGAATTGTCTGGCAGAAGAAGCAATCGTTGCGCCAGGAGACGTGCGTCGCGATCATCTCTCGTTCGCCGCGCGACAGGGTGCTATCTCCGCGCAGAAGCACATTGACCAACTCGTTGAGAGGAGCCGCGGTTTCAGGGCGAAACGTCATGGGACCGAGGATGCCGGGAAACTCTCTGCCGAGTTCCTCAGCAATTGGAAGTTGAATATGAGCCATCGATGACACTCCGTTCGGGTGATGAACGATTCGAATCGAATGCAGCTTTCGAGGGGAAGACGGAACCCGTCCATCCTACCGGGCGTCGCTTGCCACGCGCTTCCATCGAAAGATGGAGAGCGATTCCTCTTGCGCTATTCACCATCTGCCGCGCTGCCAGTTACGATTCGGCAGGTTGCTGACCAAGGCCAAGACGTCGAGCCATGGTTGCGAGCAGCTTGGGACGGGCAGCGGGCCGAGTCCACGGGCACTCGGCAATACAGATGCCGCACGATGCCGATTCAGCAAAGAAGGGAATGCACTTGTCGAAGTCTACATACCAGCGCTCGATGCCGCGCACAATTTGCTTCTGTTCATTGATCGCTTCGGGTGGGCAGGCCTTGGTGCAGACCTGGCAGGTCATGCAGAACTCATCCGCACCGAATCGATCGGGCTTGGTGGCCACGAGCGGCATATCTGTGGTGACCCCAGCCAGCCGCAATCCGGCTCCATAATGCCGGTTGATGAGTGAGCCATGCTTGCCCAACTCGCCCAACCCAGAAGCAATGGCCGGGGGAATCAAGAGCAGCGCGCTTGCGGAGGGTCCTGGGTAGGCCTGTGCGTTGTAACCCTGAGAACGGATCCAATTGGCAAGGGCATAGGAGACCCGGGTTCCGCGCGCGTACTGCGTCCCAATCTCGCACACGCCGACGCCATTGGTTTCATCCGAAGGAACTTCTTTCAATCGTTCGTAGTCGGGAGCGAGAGCAAGGACAATGACCCACGGCTCGTCGATCGTGTATCCCTCGAAGACGTACAGCGGGTCCATTGGCGCAATGCCCACGCCGCCAGCCTCGTGCGCCAGCGCGAATTCGCTTGCTTCCGCCGCGAACTGTTCGGGCGAGACATTCCTTCGTTCCGGTGCGACTGGAATCAACTCAGGATGGGTGTATGCCGAGATGAAGACCTCAGCAGATCCCGGGCATTTTCGGGAGCTGGTGCGCGCCACCCCCTGCAGATCACCATAAGGATGCTGGTCGGGAGGATGCCAGAAGAATGGCGAGGCCCGGCGGGGTTCGGTTTCGCCGAGCCCATTGATTGGATTTCCGGAGACCTTGAGGAGAGCAAGCGTCTCCGGGCGGGGCTTGTAGCTGCCTCGCCGGGGACGCCTCGGATTTGCCGATGCAGCATTGACTTCATTCTGCATTGCTTGGGGATGACTCGACATTTCTTCTCACCTAGAAGCTCAGTTTAGCGGAAAACTGAAGCTGCCGTGCAGCTCCGGCATAGGTTGGAGTTCCGAAGTTGGGATTGTCCGGGCTTGCGACTCCGTCTCCGAATGCCTTGGGAATTGGACCTGCGAACTCCCCTGCACCATAGACCTGATCCACATCCTGCACATTGACACGATTCAGCAGGTTCAGCGCTTCCGCACTCAGGTTCAGCTTCAGCCGTTCATTCAAGTTCAATAGCTTTTGAAGGCGAAGGTCCGTGTCGTAGTACGATGCGCCGCGATAGGAATTGCGCCCGATGCTGCCGACACGATCGTTGAACGGGAAGCCATCGCCGTTGATGTCTGACCCAGCCAGGATGCTGTAGTATTGCGGGCTCTGTAAAGAGTTGAGAAGCGAAAACGAGAAATTGCGCAAAGGTGCAACCCATGTTTTCGGGGACTCTCCCATCAAAGTCAACACCAGCCGGTGCCGCACGTCGTTATCGCCTACCGCGCGATCCAGTCGCGGCTCCAGATAGTCCTGCGGTTCATCCTGCAACTGGTTTTCCGTGGCGATGTCAATGGATTTCCCATAGACGTAGTTAGCAAGCACGCTGAAGCTCTCCCCAAACTCTTTCCTTAGGCCCACGCTACCTGCATTGTAGATGGACCAACCAGACGCTTCTGCGATCAACGCGAATCCGAAGTTGGGATCGGCCGGAGCGAACTTCTGCCTGCCATCGGAAAGAACACCGTCCGGGACTCCATTGATGCTTTCGGAGTTCTCCAGATGAATTGCATGGAGATAGTGGAATCCGAGGGTGAGAATCCATTTATTCCCCAGTTCGTTTTCGATTTCGAGGCCGCCATGCTCGGAGTAGTTTGAAGGATACTTGCGCTCTACAAATCCCAAAGGAAACTGCCGCAGGATTGAGGGGCTTGGATAAATACCATTGTGCGTAAAATTCGAGAAAGCCGGGCCCGCGAGGGCGGGTCCGGCGGTTCCCACCATGCCTGCTGGTCCGAACCCCACAAGATCGTTGGCCGGATCGGCAAAGTCAGGCAGAAGCGGCTGATTCATATGCGTGAACGGAGACGCACCGTGCCATCCATTGATCAGGCTGCTGTACTCAAGCGACCCAGTGTATATGCCAAAATTGGCCCGCACAACGCCCTTTCCGTTGCGATAGCCGTATGCGATCCCAACCCGTGGTTGGATATTGCCAAAGTTCGTCGGATTCATCTTGCCCAGGATACGAAGGTCGCTCGCCGACGGAAGGAGATCAAGGTCGTAGCGGGCTCCGAGGGAAAGCGTCAGGTTGGGCAGCACCTTCCATTGATCCTGCACATAGAAGTCGGCCAGTTTATGCCAGAATGCGATGGCGTCAGCCGCCTCGCGCGCCGGACCATCTGGTCCGTCGTAGAAACCGCTCTCCCAGGGCAAGCCGCGCTGCGGAACCTGCTGTTGAAAGTCGGCCCGTGTCTGCTGGAAAAGGAACTCGACAGCGGTTCCAGGACCGAAATGGCTGAAAGGCCCGGCACCAAAGAAGCTTTGCGGACTGAAGATACCAACGCCAGGTGTGAAGTACGGCGTTTGAGCAGAGAACCAGATCGGCTCAAACTCCGCCCCAATCGTGAGGGAGTTGGAATCGTGGGTAAAGGTAAGCGCCTCGCGGGACTGGAAGTGGTGCTCGCTGTAGTAGTCGACGCCGCCAAGAAATCCGCCGCTGTAGAGCGTGTCGGCAACATTAAGCGCCGGCTCAAAACCTGCGCCTACGGGGTTCATGTAAAAGATTCGCCGGCCTAAGGCGACCGAACTCTCTGAGGCCCAGCGGTTGCTGAAGACATGAAAGAGGTTTCCGTAGACTGTCTGATCGTGAATGCGATTATCGCGGTAACTCGACGGCAGCCCCTGTCCTGGGGAGGTTGCGGCAGTATTGCCATTCGTCACATCCGTGAATAAGTACCCGGCGGACAATGTGCTTTTATCGCTGACCACACTGGTGATTTTTCCAAACGCGTTGTCATAGTTGCCGGTCTGGAGGATCGACCCCAGTTTTTCGGTCGAAAGTCCCAGATTCGCCTTCACCTCATTGATGCTGGGAGAGCCAGGCCCAAGGCAGCCTTGGGTATCGATGCAACTCAGGATGAAGTGTGAATAAATGGGCGATTGCGCCCGTCTCTGGCCTTCGTAGCCGGCGAAAAAGAACACTCTATCCTTGCGGATCGGGCCTCCGACCGTCGCTCCATATTGGTTGAACCGCAGCGTATTGAATCCGGGCGCAGCGAGGAGATTGGTCGCGTCGATCGCGCTGTTGCGGAAATACTCATACACCGAACCATGCAGATCGTTGGTTCCAGATTTGGTGATGGTATTGACGGCAGCGCCGAGGTTTAACCCGCCGCCCGCTGCATCCGGACCATCGACGACGCGGAACTCTTGCACCCAATCCAATGACGGGCTTACTCTCTGGACTCCTGAAACCGTGGTCGTGTAGTTGACACCATCCAACCCATAGAAGACGCTGTGTGTTTCGCGTAAGCCCCCAAAGCTGATTTCCAGTTCCGATTCCTGAAATGCCGACTGCGCGCCTGAACTCGAGTTCCTTCCGACTGTCGCCGTTGGAGTCAACAGGACGAAGTCGATGAAATCGCGGTCAGAGATAGGCAGGTCCGATATTTGCTCTGGTGCGATCACCTGGCTGCCTTCTGTTTGTTCTTTGTCTACTCCAGTGGTGGAATCGCGGACTTCGACCTGTTCAGTCGCAGCCCGCACCCTGAGTGTGATCTTCAGGGAGGCAGTCTGGCCAAGGGTCAAAGTGAGTGGTGCCTCGTAAGCAGCGAAGCCTTCCGCGCTTGCTGTGAGCTTGTATTCGCCGGCGGGAAGGCCCGGGATCACAGTCAAACCAAGCTTGTCAGAGACTCCGGTCCGGACCGCTCCCGTATCCAAATTGCGAGCCGAAACAGTTGCATGGGGAAGGACACTGCCAGAGGGATCGGCAACGGTCAGGCTCAGCGTTGCAAATTGTTGGGCGAACAGTGTTGAGGATGTTGCTGCGGCCACAACAAAGAGCAAGAGAAAAGTTGGTGAATGGCGATGGAGAGAGCGAAGACTGAGTTGCGCGGCACGGCGGAAGCCCCCACAGGAGCAAAGAGCGAGCAGGTCATTCATTTTGGAATTCCTCTACTGAAGCTGATTTGGGAAGTGCGAAACGGGAAGCCGCAATTCAATGCGAATTATTCTTAAAAGTCGGGAGGACTCACAACGCCCACATGGATGAGTTGGTTCTCCTCCCCAAGATGGAGAAGTGGTACTGAGCAACAGCGAAAGCTCGCATTGGTCCATCTTTCGATGGATGACCACAAGTCAACGCACCACTACACTTCGCTGCATGCCTATTCTGACTGAACCAATTGGAAGCATCCCCCGCCCGCCTTCACTCATCGAAACGATCGCTGCTTTTGAAGCAGGGATGGCAAGCGATGCAGAGGTCAGTAGCGCATATTCTGATGCGCTCCGTGATACGATCGCGCGGCTGGAAGAGACGGGGTCTCCGATCATTACCGACGGCGAGCAGACCAAGCCCAGCTTCGCCACGTATCCACTCGCGGGTCTCACCAATCTTGCCCCCGATGGAGTCATCATTCCGTTCGCAGACGGGCATACGCGCCAGTTGCCGAAGCTGACTGCCGCTCCTTTTCGCTATGGTGTGCACGCTGCCACCTATCTGGAGGCAGCACGTACTTATGCTCGTATCCCGATCAAGCAAGCGGTAATTTCGGCATCGGCGCTTAGCTTGTTGTACCCAGCAGAGACAATCACGGGTTACTCACGCGAGGAGTTTCTTGCGGATTTGACCAGTGAGGCGGAGACAGACATTCGCGGAGCACTGGACGCCGGAGCGGCCAGCGTGCAAATTGACTTCACCGAGGCGAGACTGTCTCTGAAGCTGGATCCTTCTGGCGGATTGCTGCGAAGCTTCGTGGAGCTGAACAACAAAGTTCTTGATCGATTTACCGCTGAAGACCGTCAGCGCATCGGTGTTCACGTCTGCCCCGGAGGCGATCGTGACTCGACCCACAGCGCAGACGTGGATTACGCTGGCCTTCTTCCGGACCTGTTCAAGCTCAACGTTGGTCGCTTCTATCTGCAGATGGCCAGCGAACCGGACAGAAAGCGTGTGCTTGGAATTGTCAGTCATTTGCTGAGGCCGAATCACACTGTATTTGTAGGCGTCATCGATCCTATCAATCCAAATGTTGAAACAGCCGCTGAAGTTCGAGACCGTGTGCTTGAGGCTGCTGCGTCCTTACCAATCTCCCAACTTGGGACCACTGACGATTGCGGCTTCGCTCCATTCGCAGACGACATCTCGACTGCTCGCGAGATCGCGTTCAGCAAGATCCGCGCGCGAGTTGAGGGTACAGAACTCGCCGCGAGGGTGCTCGGCTGTTGAGTGAACTGTCAGTATCGGAACCTTTCATTCGATTCGACGACAGCGAGACTTGCTTGACAACTG
>Ga0302186_10003906_pt1 | contig 10658 bp, 12 predicted proteins | sample II_Bog_E1_2_FD_198782 | JGI IMG/M metagenome (GOLD analysis project Ga0302186, IMG submission 198782) | Peat permafrost microbial communities from Stordalen Mire near Abisko, Sweden - II_Bog_E1_1 | ecosystem: Environmental > Terrestrial > Soil > Wetlands > Peat | place: Sweden: Abisko...
AATTTTTAGTATACTCAAAATTTTTTATGAATAATAAAAGGAGGAAAACTAAAATTTATGTCAACCGAAATTTATAAACTAAATACATAAAATAAAAAAGAAGAATTTGATGAAATTTTTCCAATATTCAATTCTTCATTTGAAAGATAAATAATTCAACCGAAAACTTATTCAAAAAAACTAAGAAAAAAAGGGACAGCTTTTAATATATAAGTGGTAAAAATTTGATTCACTTCAAAAACAGTCATTTTTGTTGTTCTTTCTTTATCTTCTCTATCATCATCACTTTATCAGCATTATCTGGTTCAAACAATTTACGTAGAATAATAACGAAATAATCAGGCAGAATGCCTAGAATTGGCAGCCCTACAATCGCGACCCATGCCTTTTGAATTATTTGAATTTAATTTATTTAAAATTTAAGGAAAACCTTAGTTGATCCAGCGATGGATTGCATAATCGTGCTCAATTGGGGTTGCATGGAGTTGGCCAGGTTCGGTGAACAAATGATCAAGAGACTAACATAGTAAACGATGATACTAAATCCTCCTAACGTTCTAAAAAAAAAGAAATATTTAAGCATAATTAAACGTTTACAAGTTGTAGACACTCCATAAATTAGTTTCCAGAAATAATTTATAAGTAATCAAATGCATCAAAATACAAAAACTCAAAGTTGAATTCCACCAATGTTTCGCATATTCACCATTTTCATCTATTGCAGCATAAAAAGGCTTCGAACATATACAAAAATTCCGAAATTTCACAAAAAAAAAAAAATATTAATATGTACGAAAACTATGAACCAGAAACATACGGCCCCATGCCAAAAACTCGACAAAATCCAAATCCAAAACGTCTTGAAGTTAAAATACTTTCCCGCAGGACCCGCGGTGTAAAGTTTAGGGTTGGCAAGAGAAACCATGGCGTTGGCATCTTGATCCAAAGCATAATTCATCATACAAGGCCAACTTGTCCAAAACGCGTTAAACAAAAGCGGCAGCCATTCAACGAAGTAAATTTGCCCAGAAAACCCATTGTAGAAGGCGAAAAAGAGCTCAGTGAAAACCATGGCACAATTTTTATAGAAATAATAACAAATAAACCAAGAGATCCTTTTGTACCCCCATCGCCCATGAACCAGAAGTAGCTTCTGTAAAAATCGAAACTGGCAAATAGCAAAATCAGCTGATCTAGCAGCCTATAGCGATGTTATGATAAGGAAATAGAGGATGGAATGATTATGGACTTGAGTGCCTTCTTTTCCGAATATTCCGACTCCTAAATGAGCCTCCATTATCATGGAGACATCATTTGCACCATCTCCGATAGCCATAGTAATCCATTTTCCATTTTTCTTGGCGAGACCTACTACCTGTCATATAAAAAAAAAGAAAATTTAATTAAATTTTATTGAGAAATCATGAAAAAAAATGTGTAAATGATAAAAAATGAAAATCAACATCAGCTTTTTGCTTAGGAGAGACTCGACAACAAATGCATGAGTTGGCCAGAAGACCGAGCCGAAAGAAAAATTGACTGATGTATTCATCGCCTTCAAAGACCCAACTGAGTGTGCTTCCATCCACTACAATGCACATTTTTCTCGAGGAAGCAGGCTTGAGCTGATTCAAAGGAGGGATTGGAATGTCTATTTGCACATTCTATGAAATAAATATAAATAATTTCCAAATAAAATGATTTTATTTATTGATTTTACATATTCAACACATTTTTTCTTGAGTTTCTTTAAAAATTCTTCCTTTGTTTTAGAAGATAAAATCAACAAATCCATGTTATCTTGTATCAACTTGCATGATTTCCCAATTTCAATAGCAGTTTCCTTATATTTTTTCAAATCTAGGTAAATTCGTAAAACTATTAATGAACCTGCTTATCACCTGTTAACACCCAAATTCTAATATCAGCCTCCATCAATTTATAAATCGTTTCCGGCACGCCTTTTTGCAGCTTATCCTCAATAGCAGAAGCTCCAAGTAGCTCCAAATTCATTTCCAGTTCATCATAAAGCCTAACGAGCTTTTTCTCCTTATGTTTATCAGTCGACACTTTAATGGTTTCATATTCCTTCATGAAATCATCAAATTCCCTTTGTGAAATCTCTTTCTGTCCCATAACAAGAGTCCTCAACCCCTCTCTAGCGAATTTATCCAGATGTCCCTGCATAATATTCCTATTTTCCTCAATAACATTACATCGAGGCAACATAATTGAATCAGCCCCTTTGGTCATAAGATAATATTTATTTTTGTATTCCGTGATCACTGACATTCTTTTCCGAGAGGAATCAAAGGGAAACTCAACATGTGTTATCCAGGTTTGAGGCTCGTTGTTCCAGATTTGGATGTTGAGTGTGTTGGAGGATCGGTTCACAAATTTGTAACCCAAAACTGAAGCACCGTCGACAAGAGCCAATTCATCAGGAGAAGAGGCTTGGTATTTCACCGTATTATTGATCGGATCAATATCTGAATTATATTATTTGGTTACAAAATATACAAAAACAGAAATTAATTAAATACTATAAAATGTAAAAAAATTCAAATAAACATGATATTATTATACAAAAATTTCATATACTAAAAAAATTATTCATAAAATACCAGGAACAACACTATGGCAAACTGCAACTAATGTAAAAAATTTATCAAGGGCTACAAAATGTGCGTCATTTTTCTTCGAAATTATGTAATAAGGTTGCGGGTCGTTGTTGATATGGTAAGGAGTGATCGGCTCGATTTATAAAAACAAATGAGATTTAAATTTAATGATCAAATATTACGGATTTGTTCGTGGATTCTCCATAAACCATTCCATTGATCGAGACCTTTTTAAACTCCATTTCATTGCATGTCAAAGTGCCTGTTTTGTCACTGAAAACAAACTCAATTTGGCCTAATTCTTCTATCAAATCTGAGGTTCTAACACTTGCTCTTTTGTTATATTCGGCATAGAACAGATCATTATCAAAAGCTATCATGTAAGCCTGCACAAGCTTGAGTACTTCCAAAGCCACATATAGAGATATAGGGATTAATTGCGAATATGCCACAACAAAAACCAGAAATCTTTCAACATATATTGAAGAATCTGGAGTACTGGTCTAAAATCGATGAAAAAGGTGTTAATTGAGATTCAAAACAAAGAAAAAACATCATCTAAATAAAAATGCCCATTTGAATTCTGCTTTTGCCAAATCATGCTCGCAATTGCATAAACCAAACATAATAGTCCCTCCAAAGCAAAAACCTATATGAGTTAAATACATAGAAATAAACAAGAAATGAAGAAAAAAAAAGTTACAGAATATAATATTTTGTTCATTTTCTTTAGAACGTTGCTCATCTTTGAAGGAGGCTTCCTTGCGTTCTTGAAAGATTTGCTATTATGGCCACAATAAATAGCATAACCCATAATCCAGGAGGTGTTCCTCAAAGTCGAGCCTCTCAAAAGCAATTGTTTAATGCTTTATCATCATATAACCGTGACCATTTTTATAATTTTAATTTATAAAACAATGAACGATTATTGCTAGAAATATGAGTTTAGTTAGTTAAATACCTTGCAATAAAGGGCTTATTAGCTTCGATGTCCGGACATTTAATGTTTGCTTCATAAAACTCCAGGAATTCATTTGCCGGATCGCATTCAACTACTCCGTCTAATGAGTAAATGATGTGATCTTCCAAATTCTGAGTTTCTTTCAAAATAAGTTTTTCCTTCAAATTGGTCTAAAAAACAAATAAAAAGGCAAAATTTTATTGGTAAGAGTGGCCCGCAAAAAAAAATTATCAATAAATGATCTAAGTGCACAAACAAAAAAAGAGAAAAAAAACACTCAGCAATACCTCTCCATCCAAATTCATAGTGTCCACAAAGCCGATTCCGTTTTTCGAAGAACATTTCACGAAGAGCAAATCGCATGCAAACTGCTCATCTTTAAAAACTTTAATCAAATCACCGACCCCAACTTCGTTCCATTGTTTCTCCACAAAATTCTTGATCCCGTAGTCGAAAACCTTCACTTTTTTCGAGTTGACCTCTTTATCTTGTTTATATCTCTGCCAATCCTAAAAAAATTTAAGCAAAATTTAAATAAAAATCAAATTTTCTCATAACAAACCTCATATCCTTCTTTCACCATTGTGAAGAATAAAACAGCAGAAAATGTCAAGAATTGTGACGCTGGAGTCTTTATAATCTCAACTTAATAAAATCCAAAAATAAAACAAAAAAAACACTAGGAGAGAAAGGCATCGCCGTTAAAATTGTCACGATCAGGAAATAGATGTTGGCAGCCCTGCGGAATTGTATCAAGATACTTTTTGGGAACCATGTGAGTGCGTTATATCTTTAAGGAAAATTTAAAAAAAAGGAAGAACTATAGAAAAAATGGCACTTGGTCGTCCTGACATGATTGTTGGGATGTTTATAAATTGCGTCTTGGGTAGCGTTGGGCCCGAAATACACCTTGATTTTTGTGAATTTCTTTTTATGATTGAAACAACTCCTCAGGCAAGAGAACAGGCCCTTTTCATGGAGGCTTTCTTGTGAGGCGATGGAGCTGGCCTTTCTATTGATGTCTTCGTTATAAGTGACTCTTTTGCCATGTAAAATTTCAGGTTGCTCGTTAGATTGAAATTTGAGAAGCTCTTCATCAGGAGGTCGTGCTTTGGCTTGGCTTCGGACATCAGGTGATTTTTCTTGGAAAGAACCACTGACTTCCTGAGGATGATGGGTTTTGAAGGGCTTTTCTTCGGTTTGGATAAGATCGTTGGTGGCACAATTTCTGAATTTGACATCTGTGTTGAGATTGATGTTTTCCATTTCAATCAATCGCTCTGGATCCTCTTGAATGTAGCCTGGAGGCATGAAGGAGCTGATGTTGGATTTTCCATTCATGGGAGGTGAGAATATTGAATTTAATTAAAAAGTTTCTAAATAATGAATTTTCAAGAAAGAAAAAACAACGAAGTTTATGAAATTTTTATAATTTCGGATTTATTTTGTGTTTAAAACCTAGAGAGGCTTTGAAAACAAAAGATTAATGTCTCATGATTTCTTTCAAAAACAAAATAATCAAAAAAATTATTAAAAAAACAAATGAATAAAGGAAAAGCACAACAACAAAGCGCTGATCTTGAAACCAAGCTTTCAAATATCGAGAAAGTCTTTAAGTCTTTTTTCTTCTGAAGCAAATTCTTTGTAAATTAGCTCATTTCCAACTTCGACATTTGTCTATCCTTCCTGATATCCTCGCAAAATGAAAGAGAAATCTTTCTACCTGAAGTGAAGAAAGAATACAAAAAGTTGCTCTTGTAAGCCAAAATTTCTGTTAAAATCATCTATTCATACCTCTTTAGTCTCAGAGATCATGTCTTAGGCCAACCGAACGCCAGCAAAATCAACAACGCAGCTGTTGATAACATGAGGAAAAACATTGAAGCAGTAAAAATTAATAAATTTTAGGTTATGACCTCGGGTTTTATTAGAAAATCGAGAAGTTCAAAGCTGTGCTCATAGAAAAGATCCAAAAACTAGGAATGCAACAGAAAATCATCGATGAAAAGAACAAACTTTTGGAGTATTTAAGAGAAAATATCGATAATAACAGTTTTTCTGAAGCCTCAAGCAAATGATACAATCTTTTCTAGCGAAAGCCAATGAAATCACAGCTTTGGATGCGAACAATCCTGCTTTAAAGAAAAAAGGGAAAAACGAAAAAAATGAAAAAACTATGCTTTTGGAAAAAATCGACTATATGAAAAAAAAACTCGAAAATGAGAATTTCTTTGTTGCGGTAAAAATCGCTTAATTTTCGTTATTTTTATTTTAGATATTTTCGAAATTTGTTCAAAGGGAGATCAATCCACCAATATTTTAAAGCTTTTCCTTGAGAAGATGATGCAAGAGTTCGAAAATCCACAGCTCCAAAACGAATTTGAAAAGGTTTGATGTGTTTTCTAAGGGAAATTAATAAAATTTTATTGGTAGATATTTGATTTTCTGGAAGAAAACCTAAATGTTGTTGCCTGGGATCAGACGAAAAAATACAGATTAGAACAGGAAGAAATAAATTTGTTAGCTGCTATGATAGATTCCAAAATGCCAATCAACGCCATAGATTTCGAAGCTAACAGAAAGTCTGACAAGAAGGCCAATTTAAACAAGAATTTCCCTTCGGAAGTCAATAATCCATCCGAATTTTCGAAAAGAGAAGAGGTATGATTTTATATAAATATTGCCATTGTTTTGAAAAATCAAATTACTAAATTATGATTGATAAAACAAATTTATATCATAAAAAGTTAAATAAATTTTGATTTATCTTAGAACAATATCAACTTTTTAATGAAAATGTTAGAAACAAGCTTCCAGAATATGCCAGAAGTTTCGGTAAATTAATCAATTCTTTATGAATTAAATGAAAATTTGAAATATAATTAGGATTATTTCCCTACAGAAACGGGCAAAGAAACTAATTATCCAAAGAGCCTCTTCCCTAAGAGAAGATACATAAACGAGAAATCCTTCGAGAAAATGGAATTGGAGACTTTATTCTTTATTTTTTACTTCCAAAAGGCAGAAAAGTTTATAAAAACCTCATTTTTTAATTAAAATAAGGGGACTTATGAACAATTGCTGGCTGCGAAACAATTGAAAACTTTGAGTTGGAGATATCATAAGAAGTACCTGACTTGGTTTAAGCGTATGGAAGAACCTAGGGTCTGTTATAATCTAAAAAGAACTTATTTAATGGCATAATTTTGTTAAAATATTAATTGCAGGAAAGCACAGAAGAGTTTGAAAAGGGGACCTATGCGTTTTTTGATCATGAAAAGGGGTGGATTCAAAGAAGAAAAAACGATTTTACTTTTAAATACCAATATTTGGAAGATGAATAAACAAAATGCTAGTTTGTGAGGGAAATTGTTAAAAATTTGATTTTTTATCTTTTCTCAGATTTAAACTTTCACTCAATTTATTTTCTTTAAGCTTTTTCAAAAATAATGTGTTTTTAGTGGAAATATGGTAAATGATATTATCATTATTGATGATATTTTAAAATTTTGTAAATATATTTAATATTATTATTGCTAATAATATGCATCTTCTTATTATTTTAATAAAAAATGAGCTTTAGCCAAACCAAAGAAGAAAAAAAATTAAATACTCAGAATTTCACAAAAAACGCTTTTCCTTATATTCTTCATATTTGTCCTTAGAATCCACTTTCTTCAAAGGTAAATTAAATTTGGTCTTAATAGCAGGTAATTTATCCTTTTTATATGGCATCAACTGCGAATTTTTGATAGAAGATGGCTCAAAATGAATGGTTTTGGAGCGATATTTCAATGTTTTGTTTCCATAAACAATATCTTCTTTTTCTTTAAGAACAATATGGTTGAGGTCTCCGAATTTGGGAATTTCGCAGGTAAAGCACTTTTTATAGAGACCCGAAACTTCTGTTGTGAGACTGTTGATATAAAGTTCGATTTTCTGGTTTTCTTCATCTTTGACCTCAAAGAATTCAGGACATTGGATCCTCTCATCCTTGAGAAAATTCTGTAAGAGGCAAAAGCTTTTGATCCGTTTTGTGAGTTGGATGAGGTTCTCATATATTCGATAAAGCTTTAAAATTTCATCTTTTCCTTTGATTTCGAAAATTTTACCTAAAAACAACGATTTTTTTCATTTATATATATTAATTATATTAAAAAACCTATGTTTTTTTCGATGAAATTACGGACTCTGACATAAAGGAAAATACAATCAACGAGCACAAAGATCGTGATTTGTTTCACGATTATGAATTCTCCATAATGAATCAAGGAATATTCTAAAGGGCTCTGGATCTTTTATATTTGTTTTAAATTTTAATTAAACTATTTGTTTATTTTATGAGCGTTTGATCCTAATTTGAGGATTTCAATGAAGTTTTCGAAAATCTTCAAAGTGTTGTTAAATTCCTCCTTGTTTATTTGTTCATCGAAGAGGTTCTCATTCCGGCATAAATTAAAATGCTCGAATTGTCTCGATGTTTCAAACAAATAATTATAATACATTTTAATAATTTGGGCATGAGTATAGTCCTCTACAAATATTTTAGAATCAATTAAGTAGAATTTCTTAATATTATAAAATTACTTAAATCCTTCTCGTTTTTGGGCTTGAATTCAACCAACACCTTGATTTTCTTCTCAACGAAAACAGGGCAAAATTCACTCGGACAATCAGAAAGACAAATATGAAATATATAAAGGAACTTTAAAATCGGCTCCCATCGCATATAATATTGGAAATTAATGCTGATGAGCCAAAAGGCCTTTTGGTTTGAGAGGGTGGGGTTTTTATTCGTGAGGGCTTCGATGATCTCTAAAAGGCATGTTTAGGTAATTTTGCCTTTAGTTTAAAGACTTGCAGTGTTTTTTTCTTTAGGCAATTCTGAGGATTCATCAGATATTAGGTCGAGAAGAGTCTTTTTAAGGAGTTAAAGTAGTTTTGAGATGTGGAGTTATACTTTTTCGAAATCAGTCTTGTGGCTGAGCCTAGAAAAAAAGGCTTTGAACTTATACATTTTTATTTTAATTCTTTATATAATAAGTCTTATTTGTTTAAAATAGAAGAACTATTTATTATTAAACTTAAAATAGAAGAAAATTTATTAATAAGCTTTGCAAATTTTTTATTATTATTATTTATTAATACTCACAAATTGTGATTTTATTTCCAAATGTCTCTTAAAAGAAACCCCAACATTTACCAAGGCTACGAGTTCACTAATGTCCCCTATAATACCAACGAGAAGTTTTCTGTTTATATCCCTAAAGAAAAAGAATCCTACGTTGAAAATTTAAGCCAAAGCCATCGAGAGAATAATCATAGCTCTCATTTCCCAGGCAGAAGTCTTCCAAAATATTTAGATTACCATCAAGTATCACAGGAAAATGATATTCGGTTGCCGATGATCCAAAGGAAGAGCAGCTCAGGGCTGGAAGGCATTGATTTAAGGCAAGAAGGCCTTGAAAATGCTTTCAAAATTGAGGAAAATGAATACATTTCCAATAAAAAAGAACAGCCAAGAAGGTCGAGGTCTGTGGACGTGATTCAGAACAAAGGACCTTTGCCAAGCGTTTCATCTCAATTAACAAAGAAAAAGAAGAAGGTCATTGAGTCCTTGCAAAAAATAAAGAATTTGGAGGCTTTCAGAGCCAAATTGTATTTCGATGAAAGGACCAAAACTGTTCCAAAATCAACAATAAAATCAGCAGTTATTGAAAATCTCATTAGGGAAAAGGATTTCGTTATGTCGAACAAGGATTTGATAAGGTCGATTTTGAAATTGAAATCACTGAGCCTGCTGAAAAATCCGACCCTTCGAATAGAACATTTCAAGGGGGGTAAGGTAGGGTTCGTTACTAATGATTATCATTTGAGAGAAACAAATCCAGGGTATGTTCGGAACACCTTGGGAACTTTTTTTACTCGATAAAATGCTTTCTAATATTTAATCAAAAAAGAAAAATACATAAGGCTACTAATAAAATTTGGAATTTTTTTATTTTCATTATGAACATATTTTTCTCTTCTTAACAATATTTAATTTCTAAATAAAATAAATTGTGTTTTTTTTCTACTTACCGTAAAACCTGTATATTTTGAAATCGATTATTTTCATAAAATTTCATTTTTTTTTTTCGAAAATTAAATGATTTTTTAATTTTCATCAATTTTGATTAAAATTTTTTTTTTCTGAAATTTTTCAGAAACAAAAAGAAAATTTCACAATACATTATTTTTTTTTTATCAAATGAAATACCATAAACTTGAAAATGTTGAAAAACCTTTAGATTCTCTGAATAAATTTTCTTATGATCTGACTCTTGAATTCAAATCCCTAAACTAAAGATACCCCTGCAATCTACATCCCCCCTTCTTCTGACAGATAATTCCGGTTTTTACAAAAATTCTTCCATTTTCAAGAGATTTTTTTTTTTTTAAGATTATTTAAGAATCACAAGTCACAACTCTTGGATATATTTGAATTGGAAGACACTCTTAAAAAAACGAAGTTTTTTTCTAAACAATGATGCCAAAGGTTTCAGAAATTACTATAAAAATCAAGGAGGTTTAACATAATAATGATAATTTGAAAAAAAAATTAATCTCATAGAACCTTTCAAGAGGTCCAAATACTTCTAGGATCTCTAAAATCCTCAATAGACAATGATTTTTCCTTTAATTCTTCTACGAATTAATTTCGAAGACATCCTCGAAATTCTTCAGAATCAAGCTTTGATACTCACAGACTCCTTTCAAAAGACTGTTGACGCCCTTAAAAAAACCTCCAAACTTTGTTCCAAGATGCTAAATCACAAAATCAAAGTTTTCAACCATCAGGCTTGCTTCGATGAAATCGATAGCGAAGATATAGAAAACCTCAAAGAATTCGAGATAAAATTCCAGAAATTATTAGAATTCAAGACAGAATGTGAGATCGTAAAATTTAATTGTATGTTACATGTGCCCAAACGACATACGATCCATCAAGAGCAAACAGAAGGAAAACAGATAAAAAATGCCATTTTCATTTTCTAGAAGTTAGACTTTCTGAATTTGAACATGGAGGGGTGTTG
>Ga0302186_10003913_pt1 | contig 10645 bp, 7 predicted proteins | sample II_Bog_E1_2_FD_198782 | JGI IMG/M metagenome (GOLD analysis project Ga0302186, IMG submission 198782) | Peat permafrost microbial communities from Stordalen Mire near Abisko, Sweden - II_Bog_E1_1 | ecosystem: Environmental > Terrestrial > Soil > Wetlands > Peat | place: Sweden: Abisko, Stordalen...
AAAACAAAACGAATCCATCTTAGAAGAAGGAAATACGCTCGAACGAGGTTAGTGTGAAAGTGAGCCGCTGCAATAGTAGTAAAAATATTAAAAATATGGAGAAAGAATTGATGAGAATGTCGGTTGGTCGGCAGCAGAGATAACTATTCACTACCATTTTGGAAAGAGGATATCCTGAGGGTGAGAACTGGAATGCTTTTCAAAAATAAATGCATCGATAAAGCATTGAGAACAATAAAAGACTAAAAGGACTAATGTGTCAATGATATTTCTGAAGTTATTCTTATCCCTCTGTAATGAGTTAATTTCTTACTTCATCTTCCAGATGTGCTGATTTGTACATTTTCAGCGCAATCAGTTGAGTTCAAATAATTTAATATCAGACAAATTAATTTATTATCATTTTATTAATTATATATTTGCTCATGCTCAAACTAATCCAGCTTCACATCTAAACTTCTCCTCACCAACTATTTTAGGCCATTAAGGACAAGCAGCTTTACAGAACCAAAAAGATACAAATCTCAATTCCTAAAATCGACTCCATCAGGCACTCATTTCATAATAATAAAGCCACAACCATCATCAAAAAAACACCTCACTCGCTTTAAATTCGCGATTTAAGGATAAAGGGTCTTTGCAAAAATGCAAACTTAGCTCTTAGAGGATTTTCTAAATTGTTAAAAACTTAGCTTAGAAACACTCTACCATAAGAGCAGACCAAATTAACAGAAAATAGATAGGTTCTCACAAAATCACAATAGCATTAGACAAATGAGCCTTTGTCACTTTTTTTGAGTCGAAAACGAGTAAAGACCCAATCAACTCCTTACCACAAAAAGGATAAAATAATTATAAATCCAAGCAAGAATTTCATTGTTAGAAAAAATATTAAAGCTTAGAGTCTGCGTTCTTACCAAGAAAAATAGTAAATCTATCATTATCGACTTTTGAACCTTATCGGAAAAGGTTGCAAGCTGGAAAATAATATTTTGAAAGAATCAATGTTGATAGAATAGTTGAAGAATAGTTTTACCCAAAGGCCAGATCCTGCCTGAATATTGCACATATCACTCCTGATAAACATAATATTATACATATCAATTGTAATTTGAGACGATAAAGTTAGTTTATAAACGCTGCCAAAGTTATAAAATTTAAGCTTCGGACACACAAATAATCTTTTGCAAAATCAATCACTTCTTATCAAAAAAGACGGCCTATTTTTGATTCTAAATACTTCACCGCATTCAGTTCGCTATCATCTATGACCGATTAATCAATAAGCGAGCATCATCTGTGGCAAGTGCTTGATAATTATTTTAAACAAAACAGTCTTGTCAAACAGCAAATCGATTCCTATAACAAGTTTACTTACGATATCGAAGAGGTTATTACTTAATATGGAAAATTTAGTATTCCCATCAAGCATCAGTTTAGAACTGGAGAGGACTTTCATGAAGAAGAAATTTGGGAGTTCTAGTTTACCAATAAGCTATATAAAGCCAATACTAATCACAAAAACTCAGATAAATCTGTCATCAAAGTGACTCCTATGGTGTGCAGATTAAGAGATCTAAACTATGAAAGTTAAATAAAAGCTGATCTCAAGTACAGACGAAAAAAGATTGATCCTGAAACAAATAGTTAAGTTCTAATCTGGTAAAAGAAAATCAACAAACTTCGTCTCGCTTAAGTGCCTGTTATGGTCAGATCTCAGTGGTGTAGCCTTAGCTAGGCAAATGAGGAAGAGAGAATCAGGCTAGGAGAGTGTCCCCTTGACCAAGGAGGCTATTTTATTATCAAAGGCTCGTAAAAAGTTGTGATTGGACAAGAAAGAATGGCTTATAATTTTGTTTATACTTTCAAAACAAAAATTGACACTGAACCTTGGGTGACGTAAATCAGATCTTTGCCAAAGGGAATAGGAGCCTTTCCTGCTGTCTTCAAGCTTATCGTAAAATATGAAAAAGGAGCACCCAGGATTCTATGCAGGATCAAAACAATTTCAAAAGATTTACCATTAGGCATTTTGCTCCGCGCTCTCGGGCTTCAGTCAGATTTATAGATTTTTCAATGCATATGTGAAAAACATATTGGAGAAATCAGTGAGTAGGAGCTATAAGATTTGCAAGGTATCCTTGAAATTATTCGTTATTCCATTGAGCAAGTTGCACTTTATAAGTAAGAAGAATGCCTACAACTGATTGGTAGGTATTTATTCAAGACGAACAGAGTGGATTCAGCTGAATCACTTAAATAGTTTGCTCGGAGTGTTCTTAAAGATAAAGTGCTGCCTCACGTTGGTACTGATCTTGAAAGCTTTGGTAGAAAGGCTTACTTTGTTGGATATATGACGAGAAGGCTACTTTATGCCTTTCTGGGAAAAATCGATTAAGATGACAGAGACCACTACGGAAAGAAAAGACTCGATATGACTGGCACTCTGATGACGAATCTCTTTAAGGATCAGTTTAAAAATACATTTATTGAGAATGCGAAAAAAGTGATCCGGAGAGAATTGCACTCCGGCAAATGTTAAATATAGAAGCATGTAGAGTTGATCTTTGATGCCAGATCAATAACGAACATCTTAAGAACCTCATTGTCGACTGGCAATTGGGGCAAAACTTCCAGTGGAGAAGTGATTAAATCAGGGGTTGCTCAAGTACTCAAAAGAGACACAAGTTACTTTGCTACATTGTCTCACCTCAGAAGAGTTGTTTCCCCTATTCAAGCAAGTTCAAAATCAGCAAAGCCTAGGCTGTTGCATAATACTCATTTTGGAATGATCTGCCCATCTGAAACTCCAGAAGGCCAAAAGATAGGAATAGTTAAGAACTTCGCTTTGCTGACGAAAGTCAGTTTGGGAGTGAGCGATCATACAATCGAAGAATTAATCGATATTTTAAAGAGTATGAAGTGCTAGATTTTTGATTTGAACGTAAATGACGATAATTTTCACACAAAAACTAAGATAATGATCAACGGGAATTGGGTTGCCTTTACCGATCAGGGCGCTAAGATAGTTACTGTCTTAAAAAATGCTCGCCAAATTGGTAACATTCCAGATGAAGTATCCATTGTGAGGGACATTGTTCAAAATGAGATAATGATTTATACTGATTCTGGGAGATGCATGCGTCCTCTTTTGAAAGTATAAAATAATAAGCTCAAATTAAGGCCATCTGATATTACTGCAGATAAGTCTTTTAGCCAATTAAAGATGGAAGGCTCCATCGAATATCTTGATGTGTAGGAGGAATAATCAACTCTAATTGCTATGGATATCAGCTATCTGAAAAATAGTGATCTCAAATATACTCATTGCTAAATACATCCATCAATGCTTTTGGGGGTCTGTGGTTCAGTCATTCCCTTCCCAAACCACAACCAAGCCACTAAAAATACTCTTCAGAGCGCTATGTCAAAACAAGCAATGGGCTTGACTAGCATTAATAATCAAATCAGAATGGAAACTCTTTGTCATCTTCTTTATTACCCTCAACGACCACTGGTAACAACTAAGCCGACCAAATATATTACAGTGAATGAAATGCCGATTGGATGCAATCCAATCGTAGCAATGGCCTGTTTTACAGGTTACAATCAAGAAGATAGCATAATTGTGAACCAGTGCGCAATCGAAAGAGGTCTATATCGTTCTGTATTCTATCGCACTTATAAAAGTGAAGAAAATATCACTTCCAGCAACACCACCATGAGTAAAATATGCAAACCTGACTGTAAATAAGTTTAAATATTTTAATAAGTTGTGAAAAAGCTTGATTCAGACGGGATCATTTCGCCTGGTTAAATTATTGAGGATTAATAAATCCTTATCGGAAAGGTTATAACTCCTACCGATAATAAAGATCAAAGCATGGAAATCAGGACAAAGTTTAAAGATGCTTCACTTCGGTCTCGCAGGGCTGAAAAGGGGATTGTTGATATGGTGATTGTGTCCTAGAACTCAACAGGCAATAAATTTGCTAAAGTTAGAATCAGAAGCATTCGTATTCCACAAATTGGGGATAAGTTTGCTTCAAGGCATGGGCAAAAGGGGACTTGTGGCATGACTTTTCGTCAATAAGATCTTCCCTTCACAACTGAAGGAATAGTCCCTGATATGATTGTCAACCCTCATTGTATTCCATCTCGAATGACAATTGGGCACTGCATTGAGTGCCTAGTAGCCAAACTTACTGCCATCAAAGGCAGATTTTCAGAAGATGCCACCCCTTTTAGAAATTTTAATATGGAGTAAAAAGCAAAGGAAATTCATAAAATTGGATATCAGAAACATGGCAACGAGCTAATGTTTAATCCTTATTCTGGAAAAAGGCTCTAAAATTTAATTTTTATCGGGCCAATTTACTACCAAAGATTGCGACATTTAGTGGATGACAAAATGTATGCAAGATCAAGAGGTCCAATTGTGGCTTTAACACGTCAGCCGACGCATGGGCGCAGCAGAGCAGGAGGGCTTAGATTCGGCTAAATGGAGAGAGATTGCGTGATATCCCACGGAATCAGTTCATTTCTTCAAGAAAGACTATTTTTGGTGTCTGATAAATTTAGAATTCATGTGTGCTCGCGCTGTGGTTTGATGGCAACGACAAACATATCCAAAAATATTTACTAATGTGGAGATTGTCTAAAAGTACTTATATTTTTTATGAAGGCTGCCAAAATATTTCAAGTCAACATCCCTTATGCAGCCAAGCAATTGCTGCAGTAGTTGATGGCCATGCATATAGTGCCGAAGCTCTACTTCCAGCAAAAAAAACGTTTTATTTGATTCTATGTGATTCTCATCATTTAATTTATATGAACTTTTATTCGTCAGAAATGAATCGAAAATTATACTCCCGGCGAAGAGTATTATCAATAAAAAGCAAGACTATCGATAGCATACGAATATAATAAAAAAAAAACATTGTAATGACCGAGCATCACTTAATGCATCACAAAAAGATACTCGATAATGATTCAACTAATGAGTTGGAGGGGGAAGAAAAAACTTTAATTGATAAGTTTAAGAGGTCTGTGTTTTACCCTTTGAATAAAAGTATCCTTGAAAGCGGTGCTAATATCAAAGAGTTATCTTAGTTTATAATCGACTGGGCCATTAGTCATGATGTTGATCACTACTCTTTCTTATCGTTTCCTTATAATTCTGCCATCTGTCAAAAGCAATAATCTTTTCTCAATATTAAGTATGTTTATGAAGGAGCTTTGAAAGCAATTCCAAAATTATAGCTCAACCCTTAGTTTTTAATTAAGGGGTAAGCTGATGGTAGCAGTTTTCCTTCCGGAGGGATGAGACATACCCATCAGGCTCGAGCATACAATGTCTGGGACCAACAATCAGAAATATTCATTAGAAGAAAAAATAAGGTGATGTATATTCCTTCTTTGTTAGTGACTCATCAAGGGGATGCCTTAGATGACAAGACTATCTTTAGAAAATGCGAAGCAGTCATGAAGGAATCAGCAAAAAAAATGCTGCATACTCTTGATATTAAAACCAAATAAGTCTTTATCAACCTCGGCCTTGAGCAGGAATATTTTGTAATTCCCAAAAAGGCTTTCTTGCTCAGGCCAGATTTGATTAATACAGGCAGAACTCTCATTGGATAAGTTGGAGCAAAAAATCAACAGTTTTCTGATCATTACTATGGGAAGATGCCTTGCAAAATATAATAAATTATGGCTGAAGTATAAGCGGAACTCCTCGATATTGGTATCCCATTCAAAACAAAGCACAACTAAGTTGCCAATAATCAATTTGAATTCACTGCAATTTATGAAGAAGCAGGCAAATCGATCGATCATAATTTGATTACCATGGAAATTCTTAAGGAAACATTTGATAAACACGGATATACTGTTTTGTTGCATGAAAAACCTTTTCAATAATTAAATGGGAGTGGAAAACATGCCAATTGGTCTTTTAATTTGGTCGGAGAAGATGGTTAAATTAGGAATATGTTTGCTGTTCCTTCCGACCCAAAAGATTATCAGCTGTTTAAACTTTTCATGTTGCTTAATCTAATGGCTATCAAAAGAAATAATACCCTTTATCTAGCCTCAGTGGCTCCTCCCGGCAATTAAATACGGTTAGGTGGTCACGAAGCGCCTCCGAGGATTATTTCCGCCTATTTGGGAGCATCAATCAGTGCTATTATAGATGGAAAACCTATACCAGTCAAAATGAACCTTAGAGATAAAATATTTAATTTAAGCGAAGATGTTTATCAAGAAGATACTGAGAGAAATAGAACGAGTTCCTATGCTTTTACAACCAACAAATTTTAGTTCAGAGCCCTAGGGTCATCTCAAAATCCTGCTTTTCCTATGGCAGTCATATCAGCAACTCTCGCCAAATAGTTTAAAATTGCTACAGGAAAACTTGAAAAGGGATATTCACTTGATCAATTAATTGAGTAACTTAGGTCTGAAACTTTAGGTGTTAGATATGAAGGGAATGGCTATGCGAAATAGTGGGCAATTGAAGCTAAAAAAAGAGGACTTTATGTTAATGAATAGTTTATCGAAATTTTATAAAAAATGAGGGCTTAATGCAATGTTTTTTTAGAGATAGGAGCTTGTAATTCAAGTGAAATAGACGCCAAGTGCGAGGTTATGAAGGAAAACTACATTAAAACAGTCTAATGCTAAATTAAAACATTAATGCAGATGGCATATAAGCAAATTATTCCTAGGGGCTATGCCTATTTAAATATTTTAAATCACAGTCACTCTTCTGAGGAAGGCATTTTACATTTTAGTGCCAAATTTACTGATATCTTTCATTTATCACTTGAGGCTTTGAATAATTTGGAATTATTATCTCGCAAATGCAATACTCTTCGTTAGGGATATCACCTTAGAAAACAGCTCAATTAATGCGGTCTTTTACTAACTCAAGTTACGAGCCTATTGGAAAAAGACGATAGATTTCCTGACATTTCTGACTTCTTGCTAATGTGAGTCAATAAATGATTCAAATATAATTACTATATGAAAGTCTTTTATATTATTGAAAACAAATAGCATTAATAAGATGAGGCCAGCAATGATTGGTATATATAAGTAGTAGTCATAAATCAGTGTATTCATTTCGCATAAGGACGGAAATTTGAGAAAGGACTGCCGAAGCTTCCATACTTATATTCATTAGACTGTTCCTGATTTGTTTACACGCAAAACATAAAGAAGCTCATATCAGTGGGAGCAATAGGATAGACATACTAAACTTGAGCGATTTCCTTTTTTTCTTTTATAACTGGGATCTTAAAAATTTATTCTTTTATAAATTCTGATTGCATCCTTTCTTTTGCCTAAGGAGATTAGGTTATTGTCTGGTCTTCTGCAGAAGAGTTAGAAGGACTAGAATCATGTTCATTCATCATTATCATCTTCGCTTATTTTTCTAGGCTTTTTTATAATTCTTTATGTTCTTACTGAAAACATTTTTACTGTTTAAGTATTTTTTAAACAAACAGAATATTTGCTTTTCTCTCATAGAAGGCAACCCTTTTAGGTCCCACCTTTGCAAAAAATTTTTGAGCATGTGATCTAATTTGGCTAAGGGTTCTTCCCTTGAGATGTAACTGTATCTCCTTCCAGTTTTTTCCATACTTGTCTAAGAGTTATTCAAACTTCTCAGCTTATTTCTTGGTCCATCTGCCATTGTGTTGATTCTTATGGCTCGTGTTTTGCTAAAAAGAAGTCATACTTGTTTTGTCAAATTAATAATTATGATAGACTAATATCTCTTTTTTATATAAATTGACTAATTCTGATATAATCTGATGAAATATGATTTTGTCTTGGTGGATGCTATAAGAGGATGAAGAAAAATAAATGCCGACGAATCTGTGGTGTTGAGGATAAACTGAATAAAATTAGTATCTTACAGGAGCAAAGCGCAATAGCAACTTCTATATTTATTGAATTACGGCATAAATGCTGTTTGAATATATTGGATATTAGGGAATATATTTGTTTAATTAATAATATTTTAATTCCACAATTCATAATGATGAGAAAAATCCAATCATGAGTTATGATTAACTTACGATTAGTCTTTCCTGATACACCACCTTATCTTTCCATTTTAATCATCAGCTATGCCTGACGTTTGCTCTTATTTATCAATCATCGTCATTTATGCAATTGCCCCTAACATGGCAAAGCCCATGACTATTGATTTATCCACATGCCAATTGCTGGCTATTCTGCCTCAATGATAATTTGTTGATCTAAATGCAATAAATTGATCAGATGCTTCTCTGCGAAGAAATTAATATTATCCCAAATAAGTTAGAATTAAATCAAAGACAGTCAGCTACCTGCAAATCACATCTATTGATGAAGAATTTCCTAGATCATTAGAGGCAGTCTTTTACCACTTCTACTTTTAATGTAATGATTGAATTTCTAAAGAACCCCTTTGTTGACTTTGGCAGAAATTGTATTTAAGTTTGCAGGTCGTTTCAATTCATAATCGTCCAAAGGGTGCACCCAATTCCAGAAATTGAGATTATGAAGATTCTTATAAATAAAAGTATCGTCGCCATAGTTTGAGGGGTTATTCTTTGGGTTTTACTGTTTTGATCGGTACCTGAGGTCAGGATGGATGTAGTATTTATTAAAGTTGTCACCTTTTTAGCTTGAGCTCTTCGTTCTGATATGAACCGGAGGCAATGAATTTGTTTTTCTATCGGGCTTATTTTATCTAGATGACGGAGATAAACATGGATGTTTTAGAGTTTTGATTCGACTTCTCATTATGAATAAATTTAATATGATCGAAATCAACAGAATCAAGAGGACAGCAATTTTATATCTTATAAAAGTTTATTTGCTTTCTCTCATTATCTTACTCTAAATTATAAAGATTGGCTCAATAATTGGGAATATTTGATATACAAAGTGGCTTTAAATTGCAAGATGTTGAGCATAAAGTTTGATTGCTTTATCGAACCGTATTTAATTAATTTCTATCTTTTTAAATTGTATCATCAACAGGGGTCATTTTATATCAACAAAAAAATAGAAAGTTCAATTTATTCGCCAAACAAATGAAATCAAAAAGCTCCTTCTTTTCAGTTATAACATTGATATCTATTTTTCCAATAATCTAAAGTTAATACTGCTTGTAAGATTAGCTAAATACAAATATTAGTGCCCTAAGTAAAAACAAGGAAGTATGATACTTAATAGATTTAATAATAAAAATATGACAGTCAGAAAGGTTGTTCGTATTTTTGTACATCTAGGTACTCCCTCTTTTTAGTCCAAAGATCTTCCCATTCTGTTTCCTCGATAATTTTACTTTTTTATGTCTATGACTGATGTCTGCTGCTCTTATTATTGGGCTGTTCCTAGCTGCGTGACTCCCCTCGGTCTTTGTCGTCTCTTGGTGCTTGGCTCATTTGATGATTCAATTATTGATTTAAAATTAATACATGGTGATTTTAATAAAGCTCATAAAATATTAGGGCAATCTTAGATGTGGATCTAAAGAAGGCGAGTTAAGTCAATACTTTAAATAAAATGAAGTGATTATAAAATAAGTCTAATCGCTAATGGCGAATAATTTGAGTCAAAACAAATCAACATCCTCCTCCTATGGCGGCTTGATCTTTTAACTTAACAATTCGCATTTCCTCCTTTATTACACTTATATTTTTTCAATTTATTTGTTTTATTTGTACTCAGTCTCCAGTTGCTTACTTTCTCTTTTCACTTACCTTGATCTAGATCTCGATCTTTATTTCATATTGAAATCATTGTTTTTTTAACTGCTCTCATAATCAAAATGCATTTTCCGGCCAGTCTTTTCGTCTTTTAAACCCTTTTGGTCTGTTTCAGCAGGGGGTATGCGTCCAATCCTTTTATGAAGTTTATACTAATTGGTTTCCTTAAAAAGCTAGCATATACTGAGGCACATCAAATGATTAACAATTTAAATGGAGATGGTCCACTGAGGATAATAAATATCTGGAAAATGGTTATATTTTTTGGTTATCTTTTCTGTTTATTTTAAAATTTCCTTGTAGTTGAATTTTTGATTGTTTCGACATTTAAAATTAAGCATCCAGCTTTTTATCTATTGCGGCTTCGTATGCAGGAGTAGCAACTCATCAAGCTAGTCCAACATTCTAAAATGTTCAGCTCGAAATGCTCGTTAAACTGGCAGAATGCGATGGCAATACCTCGTTATTTATTTTCCTTCCTCGTGAACATCTTTAATTATGGCATTGACCACTCTCACGGGGTCAATTTGTGTGTAGATTGGATTGATTTTAATAAAGCATAAGCACTGAATTCAAAAACATCTTACACTGACATTTGTTTCAACTTGCATCAGGAGCCTATTTGCTGGTTTGCTGTTGTAGGCGACTTCAGTTTAAAGGTTAATATCTTTTCCATCCTATTTAATCTTTTTGTGAATTAGCTGCTCAGTAACATCGCTGTAGATAGTCTCAATATACTAAGGATAAAAACTTAAGATACTTCCGTTATAAAATTGTAGGCATCTCTGAGTGCCTGCTTTTCTCTATTTTTATCGCAACTGATGAGAAAACCCTTGCATGATTAAGCCTAGGCTTTCATCAATGATTATGTAATA